>X430_Giraffe__coassemble_24_pt1 | contig 31275 bp, 30 predicted proteins | sample X430_Giraffe__metabat2_high_PE_008 | metagenome-assembled genome bin X430_Giraffe
ACAATATAATATGGCAATACGGTGAGTACTCCGTAGAAGAACACCTTGCGAGTGATAAACACCGAGGAATAACGCTGCAAGGCGGGCTTCATCATCAGCGAGTAGAACGCCCAGCTGAGACATGCCATGAATGCAAGCACATCGCCTACAGGCGAAAGATGGAGAACAAAACGGCCGTTGAGCACAACGATAACCATGCCAAGGCATGCTGTTAGAGAACCAAGCAACTGAGCCACACGCAAGCGTTCACTCTTATAGAACATGCGATAGATGAGCATCGTTAGAAGCGGGCAGGAGCATACGATGAGCGAGGTATTGGTTGCGGTGGTAAAACGAAGTGCTTCATTCTCTGTAAGGAAATAAACAGAGCCACCTGCAACTCCAAGAGCCAACATTAGCAACTCATCACGCCATGAGTCAGCAAACCACTTATGCCTTGCGCCCTTCTGCCAGAAAAGCGAGAAGGCAAGCATAAGCAAATAGGCTACGACAAAGCGCAATGTGAATATCTGTGCAGGCGATATGCCGTTATAAATCAACAGTTTAGTCCACACAAACGTTGTTCCCCATATGGCAACAGTAACGAATGCCACAAGATGAGCAAATATATCTGACTCTTTTTTCATAAAATCTTTGCAAAGATAATAATTTAAAATGAAGAATTAAGAATGAAGAGTGAAGAATCTTTTTAAATGAAGACTGCAAATTCTTCATTCATAATTCTTAATTCTTCATTAAAAACACTACCTTTGCACCCATGTACAAGATTTATTTTGCACCACTACAGGGATATACCGAGGATGCTTACCGCCGACTGCACAACAAATATTTTGGTGGAGTGGAAGCATACTACACACCGTTCGTGAGATTAGAACATGGCGAACTGAGAAGCAAGGACATGCGCGACGTGAGACCTGAGTTTAACGAGGGGGTAAACATTGTGCCACAGGTGATTGCCAATGGCGGCGAAGAGATGAGCGTGCTGGTTGACTATCTGAAATCATTGGGATACAATAGGATTGATGTAAATGCAGGTTGTCCCTTCCCGCTGCAAACACGCCACGGAAGGGGCGCAGGACTGCTTGTTGCACCTGATAGGTTTGAGGTGTTAGCTACTGTGATGAAGAAGAACAACGATATTGTTTTTTCCTTGAAGATGCGCCTCGGAATGGATGACGCCTGTCAATGGAAGCAATGTATTGATACAATAAACGATATGCCTTTATGTCATGTGGTAATGCATCCACGCATAGCGACTCAACAATATAAGGGTGAGGTTTGTTTGTCTGCCTTTGATGAGTTTCTTACAGCATGCAAGCATCCTGTGGTGTATAACGGCGACATCTGTTCCGTTGAAGAGATAAAGAGTCTGGAGGAAAGATACGGTGAGCGGTTGGCAGGTGTGATGATTGGCAGAGGACTGCTTGCCCGTCCTTCGATGGCAGAGGAATATGCCTCGTGGACATCGCTCAGCCAAAGCGTATTGATTATGAAAATAAAGCAGATGCATGAGGGATTGCTTGAGCATTACAAAAAAGTAATCCCAGGAGAAGCGCAGCAACTGATGAAGATACGCTCCTTCTGGGATTATATGGAACCGACCATTGGCAGGAAGCAATGGAAAAAGATTGTCAAGGCGGGGAATATGAAGAATTATCTTTTAAAAGTTAACGAGTTGACAAGTTGAAAAAGGCTCACCCCCTCCCCTCTCCATAATGAGAGGGGAGTAATCAGTTGTTCAATCCTTCAATTTTAATAATCTTCTTCAATCCTTCAATTTTTCAATTCTTCAATTTTTTCAATTCTCATCCACATTCTTCCTAATCTTAGTCAGATATCCCTTCATGCCTTCGGCATCTTTTTTGTCGATTATATCGAGCAAGTCTTTCAGCTCCTCGCGAATCTGCGCCACTTGGTCGTGGGTATATGGGTTGAAAAGAATCTCCTGCAAGAGATAATCATCTTCACTAAGCACACCCTTTGCTATACGCATATGGCGCTTGAAGGTGGTGCCTGGAGCATCCTGATGCTTCATCACAGCAGCAAATACAAAGGTGCTGACGAAAGGAATACTCAATGAGTAGGCAACGGTCTTATCGTGCTCCTCAAAGGTATATTCATAGATGTTGAGACCAAGACGACTATACAGATCCTTGAAGAATATACGTCCCATATAGTCGCCCTCGCTGATGATAATAGCATTCTCCTCACGCAGATTGCTGAGATTAGCAAACGTAGGACCGAACATCGGGTGCGTTGAAACGTATGGATGTCCACAGGTGGTATAGAAATCCTTTAGTCCTGTTTTTACAGACGATATGTCGCTGATAATACACTCTTTAGACAGATATGGCATCACCTCCTCAAAAGCAGGGATGGTATACTTTACCGTTACGGCATTAATAACGAGTTCGGGACGGAACTCACGTATCTCTTCAAGCGTTGTTAGGCGCTGACAATTGTATGTAAACCGCATGCGCTTAGGGTCTTTCTCATATACTGCTGTTTCGTGGTCGAAACTGAGCAGGTCAAGGAAGAATGCTCCCATCTTGCCTGCGCCAAGTACTAATATTTTCATGTTATTTTAAGTTGACGAGTTGTATCTTTAGTTGACAAGTTAACGAGTAAACAAGTTGACGAGTTGATACTTCAAGTTGACAAGTTAACGAATAAACAAGTTGAAGAATTGATACTTCAAGTTGATGAGTTACTTGTTTCCGAGTCACTTAACTTGTTTACTCGTTTACTTGTTAACTTGTCAACTGTAACAATTAACTTGTTTACTCGTCTACTTGTCTACTAAACTACTTATTCAATATCTCAATCTGCTGACGCACCGATTCCTCATGCACCTCCTCAAAAATCTTCTTTACAAACTTAGCTCCCATGCCACATAATGCACCCTGAGCACCTCGCTTTTCAAGAATCTCATTATAGCGCGCTGTCTGTAACACGGTCATGTTGTGCTCTTTCTTATATTGACCTATCTCACGACACACACGCATACGCTTGGCGAGCAAGTCCATCAGCTGATTATCTAGCTCGTCTATCTGCTTGCGCAACATTGTGATACCCTCTGTTGTTACCGACTCGCTGCGAACGACAAGCAGACTGAGAATATAGTCAAGCACATCGGGCGTTACTTGTTGCTTTGCATCGCTCCATGCCTTGTCTGGTTCGCAATGGCTTTCAACGATAAGACCATCGAAACCTAAGTCCATAGCCTGCTGACACAGAGGAGCAATCAGTTCGCGTGTGCCACCGATATGGCTTGGGTCGCAGATGATAGGAAGGTCGGGAATCCTACGGTGCAACTCTATTGGTATCTGCCACATAGGGAGATTACGGTAAATCTTCTTATCATAACTTGAGAAGCCGCGATGGATTGCACCAAGACGTTTAATACCTGCCTGATTGATACGCTCCAAAGCACCTATCCACAATTCAAGGTCGGGATTCACAGGATTTTTTACAAAAACCGGCACGTCTAAACCTTTCATAGCATCGGCAAGAGCCTGCATAGCAAAAGGATTGGCTGATGTGCGAGCACCTACCCAAAGCACATCTACACCATATTTCAATGCAAGTTCAACATGCTCTGGTGTTGCCACCTCTGTTGAAACAAGCATACCAGTTTCTTTCTTTACTTGTGACAGCCATGGCAGCGCAGCCTCACCATTGCCCTCAAAGCCACCCGGCTTAGTGCGTGGTTTCCATATACCAGCACGGAAGATACGACATCCTTTCTGGACCAATTGTTGTGCCGTTTGCATCACTTGCTCCTCTGTTTCTGCAGAACAAGGACCTGCAATAATCAAAGGACGGTCACTATCACATGGTAAATTTAATTTTTCTAATTCGAGTTCCATAATATTTTTTTTAGTTGACGAGTAAACAAGTTGACGAGTTGACAAGTTAATTGTTCAGTTGACATGTTGACGAGTTGACAAGTTAATTGTTCAGTTGACATGTTGACGAGTTAACAAGTTGACAAGTTTACAAGTTATTTGTTGAGTTTACAATTTGTTACTTACTTTTGTTAAATTCATGAGTACTTTCTACTCCCCTCTCATCATGGAGAGAGTTAGGGGTGAGGCCTTTTATCCTTTTCAGCGCCTGTTCCAACTTCTCCTCCTTAGCGCAAAGCGATATTCTTATATAACGCTTGCCGTTTGAACCGAAGATGAAGCCAGGGGTGATGAAGACGCGGGCTTCGTGCAACACACGCTCCGTAAGAACCTCCACATTGTCGTACTCATCGGGGATGCGCCCCCAGAGGAACATACCTACTTGATTTTTGTCGTACTTACAACCAAGAACATCCATAATCTGTTCGGCATACTTACGACGACGCTTATAGGTCTCTATATTCGCTTGCTGATGCCATTCTGCATCATTATGAAGAGCCTCTGCAGCTGCCAACTGGAGTCCGCGGAATGTTCCGCTATCGATATTGCTCTTGACCTTCATTATCCAACTGATGAAGGTGGCATTGGTCATACACATACCTACACGCCAACCAGGCATATTGTGACTCTTAGACATCGAGTTGAACTCTATGCAGCAGTCTTTCGCTCCTTCTACCTGCAGCAACGAAATTGGTTTCTCATTCAGGATGAACGAATATGGATTGTCGTTAACCACAACAATGCCGTGCTTCTTAGCAAATGCCACAAGACGCTCGTATGTTTCCATCTGAGCATTGCCACCTGTAGGCATATTAGGATAGTTGGTCCACATCAGTTTAACACGGCTCAAGTCCATATTTTCCAGTTCTTCGAAATCAGGTTGCCATCCGTTATCCTCACGCAGATTATAGTTTACAACCTTTGCACCAAGCAGTTTGCTAAGCGATGTGTATGTTGGATAACCGGGATTGGGAACGAGCACTTCGTCGCCAGGATTTACAAAAGCAAGCGTAACGTGCAGTATACCTTCTTTAGAACCAATGAGTGGCAACACCTCGCTTTTGGCATCGAGTATGACATCATACCAACGCTTGTAGAAATCAGCCATGGCCTCGCGCAACTCTGGCGTTCCACCAGTTGGCTGATAGCCGTGGGTGTCGCTGCGGCGAGCTGTTTCGCACAGTTTCTCTACGGTCTTCTCTGATGGTGGCATATCGGGACTGCCTATGGCAAGACTTATGATATCCTTACCCTCTGCGTTAAGGGCCGCTACCTCTTTCAGTTTTCTGCTGAAGTAGTATTCGCTGACCAGCGAGAGGCGGTCGGCTGGCTGTATATTAGTCAACTTGTTTTCCATCTTTGTATTCTCCTAAAATCTTTAATTCTTTTGTAAGTGGCATTATAGCATCTATGCTCTGGCGGTAGCGTGTCAGATTATCGTAAGTGACATCTACATAGAACATATACTCCCACTCATGACCAATGATGGGTAATGACTGGATTTTTGTAAGATTAATCTTATAAAAAGTAAGGATACTGAGCACCTGCGACAATGAGCCTTCCTCATGAGGAAGTGAAAACACAAGACTTGACTTATTAGTTTCAGCCAATGGGCGCAGGAAATCGGCCTTGCGCTGGTCGCACACCACAAGAAAGCGTGTAAAATTGTGCTTGTTGTCCTCAATGTGAGCCTCAAGTATCTTCATGCCATACATGGTGGCAGCCTCAATGCTACATATAGCAGCCCAGCCCTTGCACTGATGTTCTGCTATGTATTGTGCTGAACCGGCTGTATCTTCTGCCTCAACTGCTTTTAAACCAGAATGGGCTGCCAAGAAAACACGGCATTGTTGCAAGGCTACCGGGTGAGAGTGAACTTCATGAATGCTATCCCAATCATCTTCTGGCAAACAACATATACAATGCGAGATATGCAATTTATGCTCTCCAACAACAGCTGTACCTGAGTCGCGCAACAACTCGTAGTTGTGCAATAAGCTACCTGCAATAGTATTCTCTATGGCAGTCATTCCAATGACAGTAGGGTCTTGCTTGATATTATCAAATACCTGTTCAAAGGTAGCACAGCATATCAGTTGCACCTGCTCGCCCTCAAAATACTGATGGGCTGCTATGTCGTGGAACGAACCTAACTCTCCTTGTATGGCAATTCTTTTCATCTTTATTCTCTTATATAAAAATCCCGCCTCATCTTAATGAAGCGGGACTTGATTGTAAATCATTTGATTATATCTTGTCATAAGTTGAAATCTACACGCAACTTCCCGCTTTACAGAGCCCTGCAAAGTAAAAATAAAAGTAATAAAAAGATGCGCTAAATGTTCTCATCTGACTTTTCTGTTTCGTTATACGATTGCAAAATTATAATTAAAAAACGATACAAACAAATATAATGACATTTTTTTATCAAAAAAGTTTACAATTTATTGTTATCAACATGTTGTCGAACAAAACAAATTAACTAATCCACTCATTTCCATATACCATAAGGATTCATCATGCTATATGCCTGTTTCACCTTGTGTTCGATACCTTCAGCAGAATAGTCGCCATTAATGTCAGAAAGAGCATCGGGTATCAGTTCAAGCAGTTTCTCCACATCGCTCTTGGCTCCGTTGGTATCGCCCATTTCAAACTTTACCCTACCACGCTCCTTATATGCGTCAGCATTGAATGGGTTCAATTCTATAACATTACTATATACGTTAATTGCCTCATTCTTGTTGCCCTTAGCATACTCAATATGCGCCTTTAACATCAATACATCCTCATTATCGGGAATAACATCCTGCAGGAAACTAACATCTTTATCGGCTGAAACAACATCCCCCATAGCAAGCAGCAAACGGCTACGCAACAAATAGGCTTCACCCAATTGTTCGTCAAGAGTAATCGCCTTTGTATACATCACTATGGCACTGATACTATCTCCCATAGCTTGTTTTGCTTGCCCCTGCATCATGTGTGCCACGGCATTGCCTGCATCAATCTCTATCACCTTTGAACAATGGATTGACATTGTCTCATAATCCTCAAGCATATATGCAATACGGGCTTTCTGCAACCAAACACCAACATTGCCTGGGACTATCACCGTTAGTTTGTCCAGTTGTGCCAACGATTCTTCCAAAAGCCCCTGACGCAGATATGCCTGTGCAAGATAATCCAATGTTTCAGCATCTTCTTTTATATTCAATGCTTCGGTGAAACATTTTACGGCATAATCCACCTGGCCCATTTTCAAGGCTTTAACCCCATCATATTTGAATAAGTCAAACTTCTTCGAGATTTCCTCTGCCTGCTGTTGTTCTGATGTCTTATTATCGCCACCAAATAATAGATTCCAAAATCCCATATTATAGTGCTTTTATTGCTTAATTCCTAATTCTTTATTTATCTCCCAAGAACAATGGGTCTTCTGGCATAACCATGATTGGAGCCTGCTCACTGGCCTTTAGAATATTCTCTGGCACATACTTTTTGTCGACCACAAGACGGAAAGTATACTCACGCCACCAGCGGTCGCTCATTATCATGCAACCTTGTTGTCCCCATGCTGCGCCCCAGCTGTTTTCCACTTTCCACTGAGTAGCCTTGCCATTCTCATCGAGATCAACAGCTGTCAATGTCATGGCATGAGTAGAACCACTATCGAAAGTGCTTATGCGATCAGCCTTATTCATAGTGAACGACGTTCCGAAGAGTGCTCCATAATCATAGTTGTCAAGGTCTGCATAACCCTGCTTGCGGTCGAGGAGTTTTGCCACATCGTATGAGCTGTAGAGCTTTCTGCCATCCTTAAGCGATGCGATGGCCATCTTCTCTATGTCGTCCATTGGCAGGTTGATGTACTTCCAGTTTGTACCGTCGTAGGTATGGCGGTCGTATTCCACTTCGTATGTCTTGTAATAAGGACGGCGTGGGTCGTTCATAGCCATGATGAAAGTACCTGTGATAGGTCCTCCCACAACTTCCTTGGCAAACTCCAGTGGTGTATATTTTTTCTCTTCTGTAACCGTACGTCCGCTTTCGTTCTTAAAAGCATAAGTAAACGATGTAGGCGGTTCACCAATGGTCATAGACAGCATACGGTAGATTGTGGCAAGCATACGTGTCTTTTCCGCATTTATCACAACTGGTTTTGCCTTTTCTGCAGCCATTTTGCGAAGCAATAATCCATATTCTCTCAACTTAGATGTTATAAGTTTTGCCATACGGCTTGTATTATCACTTGAGTGAGTCTCTGGCATTACTTCCTTTGGCACAATACCATATTTATCAACAAGGTCGGCAACACCACAGAATGTACCGCCATCACCTACAGGATGCTTAAAAAAGAACTGTACTCTTTGGTCATCCATTGGTTTATCGGCATGGTCAATCACTCCTTGCAAAAAGAGATTTGCCTTTTCTAATTGGTCATAGAAGAACAAATAACTATGTGAAAGTTCTAAACGAAGAGAATCGGTTCGCTGAGCAAAGTTGGAGCGCAACACATTGAATCCGCTGAACATCCAGCATCTGCCACTACTCTGCTGATTGGTTATTGATTGCCTCTTTGTCTCAACACTAAAATGATTGTCCACAGGTTTAGCATTATAGTTTTTCGCCAAATCATCAATAGCATTACCAGCAATTGCGTTTCTCAAAGCTTTCTCTGCTGGTGATGATGTCTGCATTCCTTTTATCTCATCAAGCATCTTTACGGTGATGCCACCTTGGTTTGTCTGAGCACTAGCGTGTGTAGCCATTGCAAGAGCTAATGCCATGAATAGTTGCTTTGTCTTCATATTATTTATTTTTAGATTACATTCATTTCATTATACATTAAAAATTATCCTTTGCAAAATATTTCCACATTGGCGCCGCCATCAACGCTTGCTTGATTTCATTTCGCTGAAGCATACCAAGCACTTCATCAGGATTCATTATATGAACCTCTATATCCTCTGTTGGTTCAAGTTGCTGTGTTGAAATCCGTTCTACACCTGTAGCAAGAAAACAATGGGTAAGGTTGTTTGTTGTACTTGGGTTTGCCGACAAGGTCATTACCTCTTGCCACTCACCGCCGCCGAAGCCTGTTTCTTCTAGTAATTCACGACGTGCTGCCTGCTCAGGGGTCTCACCCTCATCAATTACGCCTGCCACAAGCTCAAAACCAGCTTGTCCTAAACCATATCTATACTGTCGTATCATAACCATCTGCCCATCAGTGGTCAGCGCTAAAACATTGACCCAATCGGGATATTCAAGCACATAGAACTCATCGTTAACAGTACCATTAGGTAATTTCACGACATCGCGTCTTGCCGTGAGCCATGGACGCCTAATCAGGTATTCACTGCTAAGCGTCTCCCATGCCATATCTTTCTGTTTCATCTGTTATAAATTTATAACGCAAAATTACGAAAAATAATCTAAAATAATTAGCACTTACTTATTTATTATCAGTATTTTTTTGCTTTGTCACCTTTTTGCTTTATCTTTGCAGAATAATATATGAAATAAAAATCAAACAAATATGAAACAGACTATTCTTGTTACAGGTGGTACGGGCTTCATTGGCTCACATACTACAGTGGAGTTACAGAACGCAGGCTATAATGTTGTTATCGTTGATAACCTTTCAAATTCTCAGGCTAATGTCGTAGACGGTATTGAGAAGATAACAGGCATACGTCCTGCTTTTGAGGAAGCAGACTGCTGCGACTTGGCCGCCATGGAAAACATATTCAAAAAATACCCAAACATTGAGGGAATCATTCATTTTGCTGCAAGCAAGGCTGTTGGCGAGAGTGTGGAAAAGCCATTACTTTACTATCGCAACAATTTTGTTAGCCTTATCAACCTATTAGAACTGATGCCAAAGTATAACGTTAAGGGTATCATATTCTCATCAAGTTGCACTGTTTACGGACAGCCTGACCCTGAAAATTTGCCTGTTACTGAGGACGCCCCTATCAAACCAGCAGAGAGTCCTTACGGAAACACCAAGCAGGTAAACGAGGAAATAATTCGCGACTATATCAACAGTGGCGCTGACATTAAAGCTATTCTGCTTCGCTATTTCAACCCAATAGGTTCTCACCCAACATCTATTATTGGAGAGATGCCTAACGGTGTACCACAAAACCTTATTCCTTACGTTACACAAACAGCAATGGGCATTCGCGAGCAACTGAAGGTGTTTGGCGACGACTACAATACCGTAGACGGCACATGCATACGCGACTACATATATGTTGTTGACCTTGCAAAGGCACACGTTAAAGCAATGACCAGAGTGTTAGACACAGATAGCGACAAACTGGAGGTTTTCAATGTGGGAACAGGCACTGGCGTTACAACAAAGCAGATTGTAGATGCATTTGAGAAGTCAACAGGCGTAAAACTGAATTGGACATTTGCTCCACGCCGCTCTGGTGATATCGAGAAAGTATGGGCAGACCCAAAGAAGGCTAACGAGGTTCTTGGATGGAAAGCTGAGGCAACACTCGAAGAGGCGCTTAAGTCTGCATGGAATTGGCAGGTAAAACTGCGCGAGGAAGGCATACAATAATATAAATATAATATTAAAAAAGTGGTGGATATGATATTTCATTTCCACCACTTTTTTGTATAATAGTTTGTAATTGACATTAATCTCCACCCGTTTCATCCTTAAGGCGCGGCAAAGAAATGTGATACCTTACTGCTATGAATCGTATCAAGCATGTAACAAGAAAACTTGATAGTACTGATACCTCAATAGGCATGCCGATACATGCAAAAAACCAATATGTAAGACCTCCAAGCACACATGCCATGGCATATATCTCTTTGCGGAATATAAGAGGTTCGTTATTGAGAAGCACATCACGAATAACTCCTCCAGCCGCACCCGTTATGCATCCCATTATAATGGCAACCCAATAAGGTTGTCCATACTCCAAACTTTTCTGTATTCCGGCAATAGTGAAAAGGGCAAGTCCAAAGGTGTCGAACACAAACCATGCGTTGTTTAAACGACGCATGTATTTTGAGAATACTATGACAACCATCAATGCTATGGCCGTACATATCATATAAATAGGATTAGTCATCCAGAACGGAGTAGCTCCAAGCATCACATCACGTATTGTACCTCCTCCTATAGCAACTGCAATACCGCATACATATCCGCCAAACCAATCGAAATGTTTTGCGGCAGCCTGACGAATACCAGATATAGCAAAAGCAAACGTTCCAAGAAATTCTATTATCTGGGATATAGTAATATGAAAGTCGAACATACTTATTTTACAACATTTATAGGTTTACCAGTAATGAATGCTCTTACGTTATCAGCCGCAATAGATATCAAACGAGTCCTTGCCTCAATAGTTGCCCATGCGATGTGGGGAGTAATGAAAGCATTAGGCAATGACAGAAGAGGGTTATCATCCTTTGGCGGTTCATCACACATCACGTCTGAACCATAGGCTGCAAGAGTGCCTGTGCTCAGGGCCTCAGCCACATCGTTCTCATTAACCAATGGACCGCGACCTGTATTAATGAGTATAGCCCCATGCTTCATCTTCTTCAAAGTATTGCTATTGATTATCTCACGAGTGTTATCTGAAAGAGGGCAATGCAATGACAATATATCACTAATCTCCAATAGTTTATCAAGTGTAACCTTATGCATTCCATTAGGCAACTCGTCCTGTTGTTTAGAGGTTACAGCATACACATTCATACCCATTGCCATGGCAACATTTGCAACCTTCATGCCAATGTTACCCATACCGATTATTCCAAAAGCCTTGCCTTTAAGTTCAGAAATAGGAGAATCCCAGTAGCAGAAATCTTGATTTTGCGACCATCTGCCGCCACGATTCTGAGTAGCATAATGATTAATTCTGTTAGTTATGTTAAATATATGCGCAAAAGTCATCTGCACAACGCTATCTGTACTATATGCAGGAATATTTGTAACAATAATGCCGTAACTGGCAGCAGCTTTTACATCCACTACATTATAACCTGTTGCAAGCACACCTATATACCTTAGGTTAGGCAACTGAGAGATTACCTCCTGAGTTAACACAACCTTATTCGTAAGAATTATATCCGCATCCGCACAACGCCCCACAACATCATCTGCAGAGGTTCGGTCATAAACCTTAACATTGCCTAATTCTGTGAACACATCCCAAGACAAATCACCGGGGGTTGCGGTAAAACCATCTAATATAACTATTGTGTGTTTATTCATAAATAAAGTTTCAATGCAATTAACAATTAATGACCATTAATCTTATTTAAAACGGTCACCCCAACACGAAATCATACGCTGATAAATTTTATCCTCAAGTGGATTATGCTGAGCGGTCCATATTCTCTCATGCTTAAGTTCATCAGGGAGATACTGCTGCGTCACAAAATTATCTTCATAATCATGTGGGTATTTATATCCATCGTGATATCCTAACTCACTCATTAGTTTTGTTGGAGCATTACGAATATGAAGTGGAACAGGAAGATTGCCTGTACTACGAACAAGATCTAAAGCCTTGTCAATGGCCTTGTAAGCAGAGTTACTCTTAGCACTAGTAGCCAAATAGACAGTAGCCTCGGCTAATGGAATCCTTCCCTCTGGCCATCCTATCTTATGCACTGCCTCAAAAGCCGCATTTGCCAAAAGCAAGGCATTGGGGTTTGCAAGCCCCACATCCTCGCAAGCACTAATAACAAGACGGCGGGCAATAAACTTTGGGTCTTCTCCTCCCTCAATCATTCGGGCCAGCCAATAGAGGGCTGCGTCAGGATCGCTACCTCGTATACTCTTTATAAAAGCAGAGATGATGTCATAATGCATCTCTCCATCTTTGTCATACGCCAAGGGATTCTGCTGAAGCTTGCTCACGACGATATCGTCAGTAACAACTACTTTTTCAGTCCCAAACGACTCAACAACTAGTTCTAGGATATTTAGCAGTTTACGCGCATCACCGCCGCTATAACGGAGCAATGCATCGGTTTCACGCAATTCAATGTCCTTTTCTGACAGAATAACATCTTTAGTTATAGCTTTTGAAAGTAGGGTCAGAAGGTCTGCCTTATCCAGCGGCTTGAGCACATAGAGCTGACAACGTGACAACAGTGGGCGAATAACCTCAAACGACGGGTTTTCTGTTGTTGCGCCAATGAGAGTTACAATCCCCTTCTCCACTGCTCCAAGAAGAGAATCTTGCTGGGACTTTGAGAAACGATGAATCTCATCAATAAACAGCACAGGTGAAACCGAATTAAAGAAACGGCCCTTCTGGGCGCGCTCAATAACATCGCGAACATCTTTAACACCACTAGTAACAGCACTTAATGTATAAAATGGCGTTTCAAACTTATTGGCTATAATTTGAGCAAGAGTTGTCTTGCCTACACCTGGAGGTCCCCATAATATAAAAGATGGTATCCGTCCTGCATCAATCATATTACGCAAAACAGCACCCTCACCAACAATATGGCTCTGGCCAACATAGTCGTCAAGCGTACGTGGCCGCAATCTCTCAGCTAATGGTTGTGACATAATTATCAGCAAAGGTAAATAGTTTAAAAGAAAATACAAAATAAATAGCTAAAAATATTGGGAAAAGCTTGTAAATAAAAAATAAAGTATATACATTTGCATTAGAATTAATTAAACGAAAATAATATGAAGGATACAAATACACATAAAGCATTAACGATTAAGACATTAACAAAACATAACGTTTGGGACATACAAGAAAATGATGTTTTCAGAATATGGGAAAGCGGCAAAAAAGACAGTGATGGCAATGAAAACTTACGCTACTATGCCGATATCATCAGATGTGCGTTTTTGCTTGAGGAGATTAAGGATGACTCACCACATATTATAGCTAAATATGAGAAACTTGGCTACAAGGTGTGCACAATAAAAAATGACGAGCACAGCAAAACCATATGGTGCATTAAGAAAAAGCCTATAACCATGGTCACAGACCTTACATACGAGAATATAGGCCACATCACAGCACAGAAGCTCATTGAAGTGCTTGACCGCAATTTTGGCGGAGGATGGGAGTCTTTGTCTCAAAGCATACAAGATATCATAGAAAGCGCATTCGATATTTCTACAACTATACTGCCTAAAGACAGACTTCACAAACCAGGCGGCATGTATGAGAAGAAGGTGGCAGATGGATATGAAGTTCTAGAGGTATCAAAGGGAACTTGGGTTGAGGCTATATTTGCAAAGGCAAAGCCACAAGCTGAAAAACCAAGATTAAAGTTCAATATGAAATCTGACGACGAGGACATTATTGACGAGGACAATTACAACAAGGACGACGACTATGATGATGACATAGAAGAACCATCAAGCTTCGACGACGAGGAGATGAATGAGGACAATTATAGAACCACATTTGAAATTGAGGAAACCGACGAAGAAGAAGAGGCTAACAACCTTTCTGATGAAATTTAAACATGCTCCTGCCATGGACATGTAGTGAAGAAACTACATATAAGCAAAATAGTATTACTAATAAAACTCGCACTTTTTGGTGCGAGTTTTGTTTTTATAAAAAAACCATTTGGAAAAATCAAACTACTTTAGCGTAAGATGAAAGCAACCTTGCTTCACTTCATACTTAATGTGACATCTGTCATTCTTCCTAAAATCGCGTAGCACTTCACTAAGTACCCATTTTAGCGAGTCGTTGCGCACCTTACGGCGACTTGGGCCATCTGGGTCTTCAACCGTAACAAAACGATTATAACAGATATCTACAGTAGTACCATACAGATGACAACTATTCTCAGTTGCATTTACATTACCCTTTCTTAGTCTGCTTATATCAGACTTAGTTCTTAAAACACTAGTTACAATAATCTTATGCAATGGTATACCTTTAATCTGCAAACTGTCAAGAAAAGCCTTTCCTATATCATTGACTAGTACAGCTGCGTCTGGCACAAGATAAGGTATGCTACTTGTCAGTTTGTCGACATCATAATATGGACTTGAATCCATAAAAACAAGATTATGTGAAACGGCATCCATTTCATCGCGCGACGAAAGCGGCCTGATGCCATGACTAATTGCAGACGAAATCTGCACGTCATTATTATCGGGGAAAGTGTTTCTATAAGAAGGTACACTGCGAATTGGATGAGGAGCCTGAACTTTACCCATCTTGGCATCGTCTACAATAGAAACCTCTTCTTGCGCACTACTGCCAACTAAACCAACCACAAGCCTTAGCAAAGCCAAAGAAAACACAATGCTAAAGAAACATATGAGAAAACTTTTCTTGCTTATTTTTATCTGACTTATTGCCTTTATTTTATTTAGTATCAATTTAAAATTCATAAAAAGAGAAGCGGATTATATAATCACTCGAATATTTAAAACTACATGCAAAGGTAATGTTTTTTAACGAAGAACAAAAATTATTCACTCTTCATTCTTAATTCTACATTAATTTCACTACCTTTGCAAGCAATTATAATTTATTGATATATCAAAATTGACAGAAAAGCATATTGTATTAGAAGACATTGACCCCGTAATACTATACGGAGTTGGGAATTGTCATCTACAAATGATAAGGTCGCTCTTCCCTAAACTAAGAATTATGGCGCGCGACAATGTGATACGCGTTATTGGAGATGAAGAGCAAATGTGCGCATTCGACGAAAGCATAGAAAAGATTAGGCTGCACATATTAAGGTTCAACTCTATAACAGAAGAGGACATATTAGACTTCATTAAGGGGAAACGGGCTAAAGACGATGTGCCTGGAGGCGTAGTGGTTTATAGCGTTAACGGCAAGCCCATCAAGCCCAAAAGTGAGAACCAGCACAAACTTATTGAGACATACAATTCATGCGACATGATATTTGCAGTGGGCCCAGCTGGCACAGGCAAAACATATCTAAGCATAGCCCTTGCCGTTAAGGCTTTAAAGGAGAAGACTATAAAGAAAATCATATTAAGCAGACCGGCAGTTGAAGCAGGTGAAAAACTTGGATTTCTTCCTGGAGACATGAAAGACAAAATAGACCCGTATCTCCAACCGCTCTACGACTCGCTTGAGGATATGATACCTGCAGCAAAACTGCAAGACATGATGGAAAAGCACATCATACAGATTGCACCTCTTGCATTTATGAGAGGAAGAACCCTGAGCGATGCTGTGGTAATACTTGACGAGGCTCAAAACACCACACAAGCACAACTTAGAATGTTCCTTACGCGTATGGGATGGAACACAAAGATGATTATTACCGGCGACATGACGCAAATAGACCTTCCACGCTCACAACAGAGCGGACTCAAAGAAGCATTAGGCATACTTAAAAACATTGAAGGCATTGGCATCGTGGAATTAAACGCCAAAGACATTGTTAGACACAAGCTGGTAACAAAAATTGTAAATGCATACGACAAACACGACAAAGAATATAATAAAAAGATAGAGCAAAATGAAAGCATTAACTAAAACAGACTTTAATTTCGAAGGTCAGAAAAGCGTTTACCATGGTAAGGTTCGCGACGTTTACAACATCAATGACGACCTAATGGTTATGGTTGCCACTGACAGAATTTCAGCATTCGACGTAATTCTGCCAAAAGGCATTCCATTCAAAGGACAGGTTCTTAATCAGATTGCAGCAAAGTTCCTTGATGCAACAACAGACATATGTCCTAACTGGAAGTTGGCTACACCAGACCCATTTTTTATCGTAGGTTTGAAATGTGAGGGATTTAGAGTCGAGATGATTATACGCTCTATACTCACTGGTTCTGCTTGGCGCGACTATAAGAAAGGATGCCGCGAGATATGCGGAGTGAAACTGCCTGATGGCATGCGTGAAAACGAGCGTTTCCCAGAGCCAATCATCACTCCTACCACAAAAGCAGACGAAGGTCATGACATGAACATCTCTAAGGAAGAGATAATAGCACAAGGCATTGTTTCTGCAGAGGACTATGCTATAATGGAGGATTATACACGCAAGATTTTTGCTCGCGGACAGGAGATTGCTGCCAAACAAGGATTGATACTTGTTGACACAAAATACGAGTTTGGCAAACGTGATGGCAAGGTATACCTTATAGACGAAATTCACACTCCAGACTCAAGTCGCTATTTCTATGCAGAAGGCTATGAGGAGAAACTTGAAAAGGGCGAGCCTCAGAAACAATTGTCAAAAGAGTTTGTTCGCCAGTGGCTTATCGAGCATGACTTCATGAATGAGCCTGGACAGACAATGCCTGAGATGACAGACGAATATGCAGAGAGCGTAAGCGAGAGATATATCGAACTGTATGAGCATATCACTGGCGAAAAGTTTGATAAAGCTGCCGATAGTGATGACATTGCTGCGCGCATAGAAAAGAATGTTAGCGAATATCTTGCTAAAAGATAAATTAATATAATGTATAGGCAAGAGCAAATAAAGCCATACGACAAAGATGGCGAGAAAGGCAAGCAGGTTGAGCAAATGTTCGACCAGATAGCTCATTCTTATGACAAACTGAACCATCGTCTGTCATGGGACATTGACAAGACATGGCGAAAAAAAGCCATTAAACAACTCATGCCTTTCAAGCCTCAGTCAATGCTTGACATTGCCACAGGAACTGGCGATTTTGCTATTCTCGCCGCCAAGATGCTCTGCCCCACCCGCCTCATCGGTGCCGACATTAGCGAAGGCATGATGGAGATAGGCAGGCAAAAGGTTAAACAACTCGGTCTGGATTGCATTATTTCATTTGAGAAAGAAGACTGTACAAACCTCTCGTATGATGATGAGACTTTTGATGCCGTTACTGCCGCATTTGGAATACGCAACTTTGCTGACTTAGACCTTGGCCTTAAAGAAATGAACAGGGTATTAAAAAAAGGCGGACATCTTAGTATTGTGGAGCTCACAACACCTGTATCATTCCCTATGAAACAGCTGTTTAAGATTTACTCGCATACCATACTGCCTATATATGGCAGAATAATATCAAAAGACACCAACGCATATAGTTACCTTACGGCAACAATAGAGGCCTTCCCGCAAGGCGAAGCGATGACAGAGATATTAAAGAAAGCCGGGTTTAGTGAGACATCTTTCAAGCGACTAACATTTGGCATATGCACAATGTACTTTGCCACAAAATAATTTAACCCCATCAAGTTATGGACAAATATGGTTTAATTGGTTATCCTTTAGGACATTCTTTCTCTATCAGCTATTTCAACCAGAAATTTGAAGACGAAAGTATTGATGCCGTTTATGAGAACTTTGAGATACCCACATTGGATTTGCTTCCTGAGGTAATCAACTCTAACCCTACACTTAAAGGACTTAACGTAACAAGACCTTACAAACAGAAAGTAATATCATTTCTAGACCATGTAAGCCCCGAGGCCAGAGCTATTGGAGCCGTAAACGTAATCAAGGTTAGGCACAATGGCAATAACACTATACTTGAGGGGTACAACTCTGATGTAATTGGATTTACGCAAAGTATAGAGCCACTATTGGAGAAACACCATAAGAAAGCTCTTATTCTTGGAACTGGCGGTGCTTCCAAGGCCGTTGACTATGGGTTGAAGTCATTGGGGTTAGAAACAGTCTTTGTGAGTCGTTACCAACGCCCTGACACAATCCAATATGAAGACATTACTCCTGAAATTATCAAGGAATATAATGTTATTGTAAACTGCACGCCTTGCGGCATGTACCCAAATACAGAAGAATGCCCCAAACTGCCATACGAGGCTATGGACAGACATACAATTCTTTATGACCTCATTTATAACCCTGATGAGACTTTATTCATGAAGAATGGCGCAAAGTATGGAGCAACAACAAAAAATGGTTTAGAAATGTTGCTGCTACAGGCATTCGCCGCATGGGAATTTTGGAATGGTAAAGAAAATTTTTATTAATTGACAACACTTGATATAAAATGGACAAAAGCAATCGTTATATGATGCGTGGCGTAAGTGCCGCAAAGGAAGATGTGCACAACGCCATTAAAAACATAGATAAAGGTATATTTCCTCAGGCATTCTGCAAAATTATACCTGACATCCTAGGTGGTGACCCAGAATACTGTAATATTATGCATGCTGACGGCGCAGGAACAAAGTCGTCTCTGGCATATATGTATTGGAAGGAAACAGGCGACTTAAGCGTTTGGAAAGGCATTGCCCAGGATGCTCTTATTATGAACACCGACGATCTACTTTGCGTTGGAGCTGTTGATAATATCCTTGTGTCAAGCACTATTGGACGAAACAAGATGCTTGTTCCTGGTGATGTTATTTCTGCAATCATCAACGGAACAGATGAACTTTTGCAAAAAATGCGTGAAATGGGAGTTGGTATTTATGCGACAGGGGGCGAGACTGCAGATGTTGGTGACCTGGTGCGCACTATAATTGTCGACTCAACTGTAACCTGCCGCATGAAACGAAGCGACGTTATTGACAATGCGAATATCCGTCCAGGCGATGTTATTGTAGGTCTTGCTTCATTCGGACAGGCCACATACGAAGATTCATATAACGGAGGCATGGGCAGCAACGGACTTACCAGCGCCCGCCATGATGTGTTTGCCAAATATCTGGCAGAGAAATACCCAGAGAGTTACGACCATTCTGTACCAGAAGAACTTGTGTATAGCGGTAATTATCATCTTGATACAGAGGTTGAAGGCTCACCTATTAATGCCGGCAAGCTAGTTCTTTCACCTACTCGCACATATGCTCCTGTAATTAAGAAGATACTCGATGAGCTTCGTCCTGAAATTCATGGCATGGTTCATTGCACAGGTGGAGCACAAACAAAGGTGTTGCATTTCGTAAACGACAAATGCAAAGTGGTTAAAGACAACATGTTCCCAGTGCCGCCACTATTCAGAATTATTCACGAGGAGAGCCAAACCGACTGGAAAGAGATGTACAAGGTGTTCAATATGGGCCACCGCATGGAGATTTACGTAAATCCAGAGATTGCAGAGAAGGTTATTGAAATAAGCAAGAGCTTTAATATTGACGCCCAGATTATTGGTCATATTGAAGAAGGAAAGAAGAGTCTGACTATCAAGTCTGAGTTTGGAACATTTGAATATTAAACAGAAAAATCATGGCTGAGAACAACAGCATATTGCAAAAACTTGACGGATTGGAGGCACGCTTTGAGGAAGTGTCAACACTGATAACCGACCCAAGCGTAATTGCCGACCAGAAACGCTTTGTTAAGTTGACCAAGGAATACAAAGACCTTGGCGACATTATGGATGCAAGAAAAAGATATATCAATTGCTTGAATGCTATAACTGAGGCTAAAGACATACTGGCCAATGAAAGCGATCAGGAGATGAGAGAAATGGCACGTGAGGAACTGGCCATTAATGAGGAACTGCAACCAAAACTTGAAGAAGAGATAAAGATAGCACTTGTACCTAAAGACCCAGAAGACGCTAAGAACGTTCAGATGGAGATACGTGCAGGAACTGGCGGTGATGAGGCTTGCTTGTTTGCTGGCGACATATTCCAAATGTACAAGCGCTTTTGCGACTCTAAAGGCTGGAGCATAAGCATTACAAGTGTCAACGAAGGAGCCGTGGGCGGTTTCAAGGAAATTGACTTTGCCATTAGCGGCGACAATGTTTATGGCACATTGAAATACGAGTCGGGAGTTCACCGCGTTCAGCGAGTTCCTGTCACAGAATCAAATGGCCGCATGCAGACCTCTGCCGCAACTGTAGCAGTACTACCTGAGGCTGACAAGTTTGAAGTAAACATCAACGAAGGCGAAATCAAGTGGGACACCTTCCGTTCATCAGGTGCTGGTGGTCAGAACGTAAATAAAGTTGAATCAGGCGTTCGACTTCGCTATATGTGGAAAAATCCTAATACTGGTGAAAGCGAGGAGATTCTCATTGAATGTACAGAAACTCGCGACCAGCCTAAGAACAAAGAACGCGCGCTATCACGCCTCTACACTTTCATATACGACAAGGAACATCAGAAATATGTAGATGACATAGCCAGTCGCAGAAAGACTCTGGTATCAACAGGTGACCGTAGTGCAAAGATACGAACATATAACTTCCCTCAAGGACGAGTAACCGACCATCGTATCGGCTATACTACACATGATTTGCAAGGTTTCCTTGGCGGAGATATTCAAGACATGATTGATGCGCTGACCGTGGCAGAAAATGCAGAGCGCATGAAAGAATCAGAATTATAAAATCAAACATATCAATAGAATATGAACAAGCAACAACTGATTGAGCAGATTAAGACAAAAGAGAGTTTTCTTTGTGTTGGTCTTGACACCGACCTGAAAAAAATCCCACAACACCTGCTGAAAGAAGAAGACCCTATATTCGCCTTTAACAAGGCTATCATCGACGCTACTGCACCCTACTGCGTGTCATACAAGCCAAATCTTGCATTCTACGAGGCATTTGGAGTTAAGGGTATGATTTCGTTTGAGAAAACAGTAAAGTATCTTCAAGAGAATTATCCGAACCACTTCATAATCGCTGATGCTAAGCGTGGCGATATTGGTAACACATCTGCAATGTATGCTCGTACATTCTTCGAGGAATATGGTATTCATTCAATCACGGTAGCGCCATACATGGGTGAAGACAGCGTAAGCCCATTCCTCACATATGAGGGCAAATGGGTTATACTTCTTGCGCTAACAAGCAACAAAGGAAGCCACGACTTCCAGCTGACAGAGGACACTAATGGCGAGCGACTCTTTGAGAAGGTATTGCGCACAAGTCAGCAATGGGGCAACGACGAGAACATGATGTACGTCGTAGGAGCCACACAAGGCAGAATGTTTGAGGATATCCGCAAGATTGTGCCAAATCATTTCCTTCTCGTGCCAGGAGTAGGAGCGCAAGGCGGAAGCCTACAGGAGGTTTGCAAATATGGTATGACCAAAGACTGCGGTCTTCTTGTAAACAGTTCACGTGGCATTATCTACGCAAGCAGCGGGGAAGATTTTGCAGAAGTTGCAGCCATCAAGGCTAAAGAACTGCAAGAGGAAATGGCCGCAGAATTAAGAAAGATTTAATTAGCAAAAATAAATGCATCATTTAAGCATCGTAACCGATAGAGTTAGCACATCTACAACCAACAACCAATACGTTTATTTGAAATGAACGACTCAAAGATTATCAACGACCCTGTTTTTGGTTTCATCAAAATACCAAGGGGACTGTTACTGAATATCGTTCAACACCCACTGATGCAGCGCCTTACCAGAATTAACCAACTGGGCGTTGCCTCTGTTGTATATCCTGGAGCCAGACATACGCGCTTCCAACACTCCATAGGTGCCTTTCATTTGATGAGCGAAGCCATCATATCACTGCAGCAGAAAGGCAACTTCATATTCGACAGCGAAGCTGAGGCTGTACAGGCAGCTATTCTTATGCACGACATCGGCCACGGTCCATTCAGCCATGTGCTTGAACACTCTATCATAAGCGGCATATCACACGAAGACATATCTTTGATGATGATGGAGAAAATAAACCATGACCTTAACGAGCAGCTTAATTTGGCAATAAAAATATTCAAGGATGAGTATCCCAAAAAGTTTCTTCACCAGCTTATAAGCAGCCAGTTGGACATGGACCGCCTTGATTACCTGCGTAGAGACTCTTTCTACACAGGCGTTACAGAAGGTAACATAGGCAGCGCTCGCATAATAAAAATGCTAAATGTATACAACGACCATTTAGCAGTAGAGTCAAAGGGCATCTATTCAATTGAAAACTATCTCACATCACGACGATTGATGTACTGGCAGGTGTACCTGCATAAAACAGCAGTAGCCTACGAGAAAGTATTGGTTAATGCCCTAATGAGAGCCAAGGAACTAATACGCCAAGGCAACGAGCTATTTGCCACCCCTGCCCTGCAATATTTCTTAAGCAATGACGTTAACGCCCAATGGTTTGCTGATGACGGCACAACACTAAACATGTATCAGGAACTTGATGACAACGATATCTGGAGCTCGCTTAAAGTATGGAAACATCACGATGACGTAATTCTGTCTACACTTTCCACCGATATGGTTGAGAGAAAAATATTCAAAGTTGAGGTCTACGACGAGCCTATATCCGAAGAGCGCATAGAAACCATCAGCAAAGAAATATCAAGTAAAATGGGAATAAGCGTTAACGATGCTAAAACGTATATGATGAATGTAAGTGAAATACAAAAAGACATGTATGACACTAACGACGATAGTATCACAATCTTATACAAAGATGACGTGACAAAAGACATCTCAGACGCCTCAGAATTACTTAACGTACAACTACTTTCAAAAAAAATACGAAAATATTACCTTTGTTATCAGCGTATATAAAGTTTTTTTGCTAAATTTGCAAAATTAAAGGAACATTAAGTCTATAAAATGGAATTTACAGCAAAACAGATAGCCGATTTTATCGGTGGTATAGTGGAAGGCGATGCTAATGCCACTGTTAATACATTTGCCAAAATAGAAGAAGGAACAAAAGGTGCAATATCTTTTCTTTCCAACCCTAAATATACGCATTATATCTACGAAACACAATCAAGCATTGTTCTGATAAACAAGGACTTGGTTTTGGAGCATCCTGTAAATGCAACACTTATACGCGTTGACAATGCATACGAGTGTGTTGCTAAGTTGCTCCAGCTTTATGATGCAACACGCCCCAAAAAACAGGGCATCGATTCCTTGGCTTTCATTTCTCCATCGGCAAAGATTGGCGAGAATGTTTATATAGGTGCATTTGCATATATTGGCGACAATGCAGTTGTTGGTGACGGTTCATCAATCTATCCTCATTCAACTATCGGCGACAACGTAAAATTGGGCAAGGGCTGTAAGATTTATCCAAATGTCAGCATCTATGAGGGTTGCCGTCTTGGCAATAATGTTACCATCCACTCTGGCAGTGTTATCGGTGCTGATGGATTTGGCTTTGCTCCTAACACAGAAGGATATGACAAAATCCCACAGATTGGTATTGTTACAATAGAGGACAATGTAGAGATTGGCGCTAACACTTGCATCGACCGCTCTACAATGGGCACAACAACAATAAAGAAAGGCGTTAAACTCGATAATCTTGTGCAGATTGGCCATAATGTAGAGGTAGGAGAAAACACTGTTATGTCGGCACAAACGGGCATAGCAGGAAGCACTAAGATTGGCGCATGGTGTATGTTTGGCGGTCAGGTTGGCATTGCTGGTCATATTACTATCGGTGACAAAACATTCCTTGGAGCACAATCTGGTGTGCCAGGCAGCATCAAAGGCAACGAGACACTTATCGGAACACCTCCAATGGAGCCAAAAGCATATTTCAAGTCACAGGCTATCTTCAGAAGGCTGCCTGAGATGTACAAGCAGATAAGCGAACTGCAGAAGCAGATTAAAGAATTACAAGAAACCAAATAAACTAACTATATGAAGCAAAAGACATTAAGAGGCAGTTTTTCACTTTGCGGAAAAGGTCTGCACACCGGTTTGAGCCTTACTGTTACATTCAATCCGGCACCAGAGAACACCGGCTATAAGATTCAGCGAATCGACCTTGACGGTATGCCTATAATTGATGCCATCGCTGAAAACGTGATTGACACACAACGCGGAACAGTTCTTGCCAAAGGCGAGGCACGCGTATCAACAGTTGAACATGGACTTGCCGCATTATACGCATTAGGCATAGACAACTGCCTCATTCAGGTAAATGGTCCTGAGTTTCCTATTCTTGATGGCAGTGCCATTAAATATATTGAAAAGATTAATGAGGTTGGAATAGAAGAACTTAGCGCACCAAAAGACTGGTACATTATAAGAAAGAAAATAGAGGTTAAAGACGAAGAAACTGGTTCTTGCATCACAATCTTACCAGACGACGAATTCAGTCTTACCACAATGTGTTCTTTTAACTCTAAATTCATTAGCAGTCAGTTTGCAACACTCGACAAAATAGAAGACTTCGTAAAAGAGATTGCTCCCGCTCGTACATTTGTATTTGTTCGCGACATCCTGCCTCTGCTTAAAGCAAACCTTATCAAGGGTGGCGATTTTGACAATGCTATAGTTATCTATGAGCGTCAGATGTCTCAAGAGCAGCTTGACGAACTAGCAGACATGCTTGGAGTTGAGCATCGTGATGCAACAGACCTCGGTTACCTGCAACACAAGCCATTGGTTTGGGACAATGAATGTACACGTCATAAGCTTCTTGACATCATCGGCGATATGGCTCTCATTGGCAAGCCTATTAAGGGACGCATCGTTGCCACTCGCCCTGGCCACTCAATTAACAACAAATTTGCTCGTCAAGTACGCAAAGAAATACGCAAATATGAGATACAAGCCCCGATATACGACCCAAACGAGCCACCAGTAATGGACATTAACCGTATACGCGAGCTGCTTCCACATCGCTATCCAATGCAGTTGGTTGACAAGGTTATTGAGCTTGGAGCAACAAGCATTGTAGGCGTTAAGAACATCACAAGCAACGAGCCTTTCTTCCAAGGTCATTTCCCACAAGAGCCTGTTATGCCAGGCGTACTTCAGATTGAGGCTATGGCACAATGTGGCGGTTTGTTGGTACTCAACACACTGGATGAGCCAGAAAGATGGTCTACATACTTTATGAAAATAGACAATGTGAAGTTCCGCCAAAAGATTGTTCCAGGTGACACTCTACTCTTTAAGGTTGACCTTCTTGCGCCTGTTCGTCACGGAATATCCTCAATGAAGGGATATGTATTTGTTGGCGACCGCATTGTATCAGAGGCCTCATTCACAGCACAGATTGTAAAGAATAAATAATATAATAAGGTATATGAATCAGATTAGCCCATTAGCATATGTTGACCCAGAGGCAAAGCTCGGTGACAACAACATTATCGGTCCGTTCTGTTATATCGACAAGAACACAGTTATTGGCAATAACAATAAATTATACAATAGCGTAACCATACATACTGGTGCCCGCATAGGCGATAATAACGAGTTTTTTCCAGGCGCAAGCATAAGCACAAAGCCACAAGACTTGAAGTTTGTAGGCGAGGAAACAACATGTGAGATTGGCAATAATAATAGTATACGTGAAAATGTTACAATCAGCCGCGGTACAGCAAGCGCTGGTAAGACCGTAGTTGGTTCAAACAATCTTTTCATGGAAACTGTACATATTGCGCATGACTGCGTAATAGGCAGTGGCATCATTGTTGGTAATGCAACCAAGTTTGCAGGTGAGGTAGTTGTTGAAGACAACGCAATCATCAGTTCTACAGTACTTGTACATCAATTCTGCCGCATCGCTGGTTATGTAATGATTCAGGGTGGTTGCCGTTTCAGTCAGGACATACCTCCATTTATCATTGCAGGCAAGGAACCAACAAAATACTGCGGTATAAATATCATTGGTTTACGCCGCCGCGGTTATAGCAATGAGAAGATTGAGCAGATACATGATGCTTATCGCACCATCTATGCTAATGGAATACTAAAAGATGGTATTCAGGAAGCACGTGCTAAGTATCCTGAAATAAAGGAAGTAGAATACATTTGTTCATTTATAGAAAATTCTAAGCGAGGAATAATTCGCTAATGAATACACTTATCGTAATAACTGGTCCAACGGCAGTGGGCAAGACAGCCCTCTGCCTTGGCATTGCTAAGCATTACGATATACCAATTATAAATGCTGATTCACGTCAGATATATCGTGACATGCGAATCGGCACAGCATCACCTACAGAAAGTCAATTAGAAGAAGTTAAGCATTTTCTTGTTGGTAAACTTAACCTCACTGATTACTATAGTGCTTCAATGTTTGAGCAGGACGTATTAGAAATACTCAAACAACAGTTTTCTGGACCAGATTCTAAGAATATTGCTCTGCTCACAGGAGGCAGCATGATGTATATCGATGCTGTTTGTAATGGTATTGATGATATTCCGACCATTGAAGATGAAGTAAGGGAGAACCTTAAAAAAAGATTAGAGCAAGAAGGACTTGAGAGACTCTGCGAAGAACTACGCCTGCTCGACCCTGAGTATTACAACATTGTTGACAAAAAGAATACCCGACGCGTGATTCATGGTCTTGAGATATGCTATCAAACCGGTAAAACCTACACATCTTTCCGCAAAAGAGACAAGAAGGAACGCCCCTTTAACATTATTAAAATTGCCTTAAATAGAGAACGCGAGGAGTTATATAGCCGTATAAACAAACGTGTTGACCAAATGATTGAAGAAGGGTTTATTGATGAAGCACGCTCACTATACGGACTAAGAGAACTAAACTCATTAAATACTGTAGGATACAAAGAACTTTTCGACCATTTTGATGGCATTTATTCACTTGAGGAAGCCATTGAGCGCATAAAGGGAAACACACGCAGATATGCACGCAAGCAACTCACATGGTTTAAGCGTGACCCTGAAGTAAAATGGTTTCATCCAGACAATGTAGATGAGATTATAAATTACATATCTCAACAGATAGTATAAACATACGATATGGAGTTAGACCTTAACAACAAAGAATGGCAAGACGCTCTGCAGATAATTAACTACACGCGTCGCTCACTTTTCCTGACGGGTAAAGCAGGAACTGGAAAGTCTACCTTCTTGAGATATGTTTCCCAAAACACAAAGAAGAAACATGTTATACTTGCTCCTACTGGCATAGCTGCCATTAACGCAGGCGGCAGTACACTGCATAGTTTCTTCCGCATTCCTTTCCATCCTCTTCTGCCAAACGACAACCAATATAGTCCGCGCAATATAAGAAAAACTTTGAAATACAGTTCAAACCACTCAAAGTTATTACGCGAGCTAGAACTAATCATTATAGATGAGATTAGTATGGTGCGTGCCGATATCATAGACTTTATCGACAAGGTATTGCGCATCTACTGCAGGAATATGCGCGAACCATTTGGCGGCAAGCAATTGTTGCTTGTTGGGGATATATTTCAGTTGGAGCCTGTACTTAAGGAAGATGAGCGCAGACTGCTTCAGCCATTTTATGCCTCATCATATTTCTTTGCGGCAAAGGTCTTTCAAGAAATGCATCTCGTAAGTATCGAGTTACGTAAAGTTTATCGCCAGACAGACAGCGAGTTTATAGGCATCCTTGACAGGATAAGAAATAACACAGCAAGCAACATTGATATAAAAAAACTCAACGCCCGCGTAAATGCAGAATTAAACATTGGCAATAACAACTTGGCAATAACATTGGCATCAAGGCGCGATACCGTAGACTGGATTAACGAGCAGCGCTTGGAAAAACTTGATGGAAATCCTTCTGTTTTTAACGGAACAATAACAGGTGATTTCCCAGAGACCTCGCTCCCTACTCCACTTGAACTTGAGATAAAACCAGGCGCGCAAGTGATATTCATTAAAAACGACAAAGATAAAAGATGGGTAAACGGCACACTTGGTGTTGTTAGCGGAATTGATGAGTATGAAGGGATTATAAGCATTATCGTTGAAGATGGGCATGAATATGATGTGGAAAGGGAGGTATGGGAAAATATAAGATATAAGTTCAACGAAAAAGAGCAAAAGATTGAAGAGGAGCTTCTTGGGGTCTATAAACAATTTCCTATCAGACTTGCCTGGGCTATAACAGTACATAAGAGCCAGGGATTAACTTTCAAACATGTAAATATTGATTTCTCAGGAGGAGTATTTGCAGGAGGTCAAACATATGTGGCATTAAGCCGTTGCACTGCGCTCGAAGGCATATGCCTGCAAGAACCAATAAAACCCACAGACATATTCGTAAGAACAGATGTGCTGAACTTTGCTAATCACTATAATGACGGCAACATAATGCAGAAAGCACTTAACGAGAGTAAAGCAGACAAGGAGTACCATGAGGCAATAGCAGCTTTTGACAAAGGCGACTTCGATGCATTCATTAAATATTTCTTCTTAGCCATACATAGCAGATACGATATTGAAAAACCTGGCGCCAAAAGACTGATACGTCGCAAACTTAATATAATAAACCGCCAAAAAGCGGAGATGGACAACCTTAGAAATGAGATTTGCAAGCACAACGAAATGCTGAAACGCCTATCTGCAGAATATACATTAATGGGTAAAGAATGTGAGCACGAGCACATGACAGAGGCTGCCATAGCCAACTATCAAAAGGCCTTGGAGTTATATCCAGAAGCCCATGATGCGAAACACCGCTTAGAGAAAATCAACAAGAAAAACAAATAACAAGTCACTACATAAACATTATGCTTAAGATTTGCATTGTAACAGGAGCACGTCCTAATTTCATAAAAGTTGCGCCATTGATGAGAACAATAAATAAAATGCGCGACAATGGCACTGACATTTCCTGTCAACTTATATATACAGGAAGCAAGGATGACGTTACTTTAGAGTCCTCTCTGTTTGACGACCTGCAAATGCCCCATCCAGATGTTTTTCTGGGCGTAATGGAAGAAAGCATCAATGAACTTACCGCACGGGTTATGTCTGAATTCGACCATTGGTTAGACAAGAATCCCACAGACAAAGTTATAGTAGTCGACGATCTCGCCTCAGCAATGGCAGCATCTATTGTTGCCAAGAAACGCGGTCTGAGTTTAGCGCATATAGTAGCAGGAACACGTTCTTTTGACATAAACATGCCAAAAGAAATCAATCGCCTTGTAATAGACAGTCTTAGTGACTTGCTATTCACAGCTGGCGCAAACTCAAATGGCATAGCGAAACGTGAGGGACAAGATGCGGCAGATGTGTATATGGTGGGGAATATACTTATTGATACCCTACGCTACAACCGGTCAAGACTAAGATGTCCTGAAATAGCAAACCAGTTACAATTAAAAGGCAAAGACTATTTGCTGCTTACCATCAATAGGAAAGCAATAATAAATAATCAAGAAAAACTAACAAGTATTATAGAAACAATTTGCAAGTCAGTCAATGGCGTTCCTGTAATTGCTCCACTTCGAGAAAGTGCCAGCAAAGCAATAAGCCATCTTGCTTTGACATATCCTAACCTGCATGTTATAGCGCCACTATCATATCTAGAATTTGGATATATGTCAGAAAAAGCAATGGGAATCATTACAGACTCTGGAAATGTGGCAGAAGAGGCAACATTTTATGGTGTGCCTTGTATTACCCTTAACGATTACACAGAACATCTTGAAACCGTTAACATTGGCAGTAACGTGCTTGTTGGAGAAGACATCAATAAATTATCATTATATGTATCTGAGCTTATAAGCGGAAATTGGAAAAAATGCGCCCTGCCAGACCGTTGGGACGGCCGTACGGCAGAACGCATAATTCGCATATTGCTTGAGAAAGAGTTATAAAACAACTCCTACATAATCAGTATTACGTTTGAACGCAGAACCGTAATAACGGTTGGCAATGCGCTCAACCATAGACATATCACCTTTAAAATGGGCTGTGGCTATATTCTTAACTCCAGCATCATCCCACAAAGCATCTTTCTGTACATTATTACTTACAAGATAGTTAAGCACTATATCGACTTCGTTGTAGGTATATCCTGGAGCGATTTGGTCCATATCCCCACCGCTTGTCACTGCATTGCCATCGGTTGGTGTAATTTCAATTGCATTAGCAAGCGCCTTGACCGCCATTGTGCACCTTGATAGCTCAGCCTCATCCATTGAGCCTTCATCAATTCTAATTTGATAATCGCTCTTTAACCATTTAGCTAAGTCATAGACCTCTGTTTTCCAGAGTTTCCCAATAGGTTTAAAATCGCCCACATCACCATGCATTGTCCAAAAACCTAAGTAATGCTCAGATAAGTTGTCTGTATCCACAACAAGACCTTTAAAAATTGAGGCTGCATTATACAACATTATCATTCTAAGGCGGGCTTTTATGTTACCCTGTGAAATATGTGTTGACTCTCCTACCTTGGTATCGCACTTATGCTTGGTTATTTCATAAATATCCTGGATATTTACCTTGTAGAAGTTAGTACAGAATGCTTCGCCGCTTAGTCTAGCTATGTCATTTTCATTATCACTATTTGAGCTGCATGGTAATGAGATACCTATAAATTTTATTCCATATCGTTTTGCCACCTCATAACTCACCGCGGCACAAACGGTTGAGTCAAGCCCACCAGAAAGTCCTAACACCAATGATTCTAAATGGTATCTTTTTAAATACTCACCTGTTTGTGTGACAATCTTTTCAAAAACATTTTTCATAAGCACAATATTTTAATAATGACATCACAAAGTTAATAATATTATAT
>X430_Giraffe__coassemble_28_pt1 | contig 30251 bp, 27 predicted proteins | sample X430_Giraffe__metabat2_high_PE_008 | metagenome-assembled genome bin X430_Giraffe
CTGACTTACGTTATTTGCAACTAAGTTGCATAAAAAAAGCAGTACCTTTGCAGCAAATTTCATAAAATATGAGAAAAATTACCATTATAAGCGCTTTGCTTTTGGGGGTGTGCATCAGTTCATCAGCCCAGCACAATCATGACCATGACCATGACCACGATCATGATCATCATCACCATCATGACACCACAGAGGTGGTACATAAAGAGAAAGAACTTCAGGGTATCGTTGTAAGGTCAAAGAATCCTATCCGCAGAATGGTAGGAGCAGTTAATGGTGTAAGCATACACAAGGAGGAACTGTTTAAGGCAGCCTGCTGCAACCTTGGCGAGAGTTTTACCACAAACCCAGCCGTGGATGTAAGTTATACTGACGCAGCCACTGGCGCCAAGCAGATTAAACTGCTCGGACTGAGCGGCACATACGTTCAAATGCTTACGGGCAATCTGCCAAACTTCCGTGGCGTGGCCGCACCATACGCGCTGGGATATGTTCCTGGTCCATGGATGAGCGGTATTCAGGTGTCAAAGGGCAGCTCATCGGTAAAAAACGGTTATGAGTCAATCACAGGACAGATAAACGTGGAGTACCTGAAACCAGAAGAGCCACAAGGAGTTGAGGTTAATCTCTTTGGCGACAGCAAGAGCCGCATAGAGGCAAATGCCACTGGCAATTTGCACTTCAACGACAATCTGAGTGCCAACTTGCTGCTGCACTATGAGAACAGCATGAAAGAGCACGACGACAATGGTGATATGTTTATGGACAAACCACAGGTGGAGCAGTTCAACGCACTAAGCCACTGGTTGTGGAAGGGCGACCATTATATTCTGCATGCTGGCGCGGGACTTATGGTAGAAGACCGCAAGAGCGGACAGATGGAGGATGCGCCAACACTGGGCCACATCAAACCATACGAGATAAACATTGAGACAAACCGCTTTGAGGGTTATATGAAGCATGCTTACATATTAGACCACCACAACGGCACAAACATGGCGCTGCTGGCATCGGCATCTATGCAGGAGCAGAGTGCGGAATACGGACTGAAGGAGTATTATGTGAACGAGAAGAATGCTTACGCCTCACTGGTGTTTGAGACTAACATCGCTCACATCCACAACCTCTCTGCAGGTCTGAGCCTCAACCACGACTATCTGGGACAGTCGCTGCGCCAATATGTTCCAATGACATCAAACATCGGATTTAAGCCAGAGATAGACATGGACATCGATGAGAAAGAGACCACTCCTGGTGTGTATGCACAATACACTCTTAATCTGAGTCATAAGTTCACAGCCATGGCGGGCATACGCCTCGACCACAGCAGCATACACGGCACATTCGTAACACCACGCTTCCACGTGAAGTACATGCCAAGCGATTTGCTCAGTTTGCGCCTGTCGGCCGGCAAGGGTTATCGCACCGTACATCCATACGCAGAGTTCAACTATCTGTTGGCAAGCGGCAGGGAGATGATAGTAGATGACCTTGAGCAGGAAGAGGCTTGGAACTACGGCATCAGCGGAGCACTGAACATACCTATCGGCGAGAAACTGCTGAAGATTAATGCAGAGTACTATTACACCAACTTTGAGCAGCAGGCTGTGATGGACATGGAGACATATACCAGCGCAGGCATGCCACAGGTACACATCACAAATCTTGACGGCAAATCATACTCACACACATTCCAGATTGACGCCACATATCCTTTCTTTGAGGGATTCACCGTAACAGCGGCTTACCGTATGAACGATGTGAAGTGCACATACAACGGCGAACTGCTGACTAAGCCTCTGACAAGCAAATACAAGGGATTGCTCACCGCATCATACAAGACACCAAACGGCAAATGGCAGTTTGACGGCACTCTGCAACTGAATGGTGGCGGAAGAATGCCAAAGCCATATCAGTTGGCTGGCACCAACGAATGGTCATGGGATGAGGAGTTTGACGCCTTCGAGCAGGTAAGCGCACAGATTACACGCTGGTTTGACAACTGGTCGATATATATCGGTGGCGAGAACTTGACCAACTTCAAACAGAAGAATCCAATCATCAACGGCAACGACCCATGGAGCGGATACTTCGACTCTACCATGATTTGGGGGCCAATCCACGAAAGAATGTTCTATGCAGGTGTGAGATTTAAACTTTAGGCATGGTTTTTGCATACTAAACAAAAAGACAATTAACTTGTCAACTCGTCAACTCGTCAACTTAAAAACAAAGAACATGACCCTATATCCCAAACTGATACTCGATGCACTGGCAACAGTGACATACGCAGGAACAAAAAAGAATCTCGTGGAGAGCGGCATGGTGGCAGACACACCAAGCATCAACGGCATGAAGGTAAAGATTGTGCTTACCTTCCCTCGTGACACCGACCCATTCATGAAGTCAACAATCAAGGCAGCTGAGGCAGCTATTCACTACCATGTTAGCAAAGACGTGGAAGTGGAGATAGAGACAGAGTTTAAGTCAAAACCACGTCCTGAGGTTGGCAAGATGCTGCCACAGGTTAAGAATATCGTTGCCGTAAGCTCTGGCAAGGGCGGCGTGGGCAAGAGCACTGTTTCTGCCAATCTGGCAATAGCACTGGCACGCTTAGGCTACAAGGTGGGATTGCTCGATGCCGACATCTTCGGCCCTTCTGTGCCAAAGATGTTTAATGTAGAGGATGCACGTCCATACGCAGTAGAGGTGGATGGCCGCAACCTTATTGAGCCTATAGAGAAATATGGTGTAAAACTGCTTAGCATCGGTTTCTTCGTTAATCCCGACACAGCCACATTATGGCGTGGCGGAATGGCAACAAATGCACTGAAGCAACTCATTGCCGATGCCAACTGGGGAGAATTGGATTATTTTATCCTCGACACCCCTCCGGGCACAAGCGACATACACCTGACACTATTGCAGACACTTGCCATCACAGGCGCAGTAATAGTAAGCACTCCACAGGCTGTAGCACTGGCTGATGCCCGCAAGGGTATTGACATGTACCGCAACGACAAGGTTAACGTGCCTATATTAGGTCTGGTGGAAAACATGGCATGGTTTACTCCTGCCGAACTGCCGGAAAACAAGTACTACATCTTCGGCAAAGAGGGATGTAAGCGCCTGGCAGAAGAGATGGGCACTCCCCTACTCGCCCAGATTCCATTGGTACAGAGCATCTGCGAGAGTGGCGACGCCGGTGAACCAGCAGCATGCAAGGTTGACACCATGACAGGACAGGCGTTCCTGAGTCTTGCCCAGTCTGTAGTAACCGTAGTAAACAGGAGAAACAAAGAACAGGCACCAACAAAGATTGTTGATGTGAGCAAAGGTTAAGATATTTCATACACATTGAAACTAAAAAAGTTCTGCACCGCGCGGTGCAGAACTTTTTGTTTATACTAAACCCGCTAATATATTTCAGTGAGTTTGTCATTTATTATTGATTTCACGCACATTAATTTTGCATTCTCATGCTATTTCAGTAAATTTGCAGTCGAATATTCAAAGATAAAACGTTTTACATACATTTATGAAAATATTATTGTTAGGAAGCGGTGGCAGAGAGCATGCGCTGGCTTGGAAGATTGCACAAAGTGAGAAAGTAGAGAAATTGTTTATCGCACCAGGCAACGCCGGCACTTCTGGCGTTGGCGAGAACGTGGCAATGAGCGCTACAGACTTTGATGCCATTAAGGATTTTGTACTGGCAAACGGCATCGACATGGTGGTTGTAGGTCCGGAAGATCCGCTGGTAAAAGGCATCTACGATGAGTTTAAGAGCGACGAGCGCACATCACAGATACCAGTCATAGGTCCTTCTAAGGCTGGTGCTGTACTTGAGGGTTCAAAGGATTTTGCTAAAGCCTTCATGATGCGCCATAACATCCCAACAGCAAGATATCAGACTTTTGACGGCACAACACTTGAGGAAGGCATGAAGTTCCTTGAGACTCTTGAGGCACCTTATGTGCTTAAGGCCGACGGATTGTGCGCAGGCAAGGGCGTACTCATTGTTCCTACACTTGAGGAGGCAAAGAAAGAGTTGAAGAACATGCTTGGCGGTATGTTTGGCAATGCCTCTGCACAGGTGGTTATAGAGGAATTCCTGAGCGGCATCGAGTGCTCTGTGTTTGTGCTTACAGACGGAAAGAACTACAAGATTCTGCCAGAGGCTAAAGACTACAAGCGCATCGGCGAGGGAGACACAGGCCTTAACACAGGAGGTATGGGAAGCGTTACCCCAGTACCATTTGCCACAAAGGAATGGATGCAGAAGGTTGAAGACCGCATTATCCGTCCTACTGTAGAGGGACTGGCTGCCGAGGGCATCGACTATAAAGGATTTATCTTCTTCGGGCTAATCAACGTTAAGGGCGAGCCTATGGTTATTGAATATAACTGCCGTATGGGTGACCCTGAGACAGAGAGCGTGATGCTGAGACTGAAGAGCGACCTCGTTGACCTGCTTGAGGGTGTGGCACAAGGCGACCTCGACAAGCGAGAGATTGAGTTTGACGAGCGCGCTGCTGTTTGCGTGATGCTCGTTAGCGGCGGTTATCCACAAGACTACAAGAAGGGCTACGAGATTACAGGCATTAATAATGTTGAGGGCAGCATTGTGTTCCATGCTGGCACATCTGAGAAAGATGGCAAGGTGGTGACAAGCGGCGGTCGCGTGATAGCTGTCAGCTCTTATGGTAAAGACAAAGCCGAGGCTTTGCAGAAGTCATTCACAGAAGCACAGAAGATTGACTTCACAGACAAATATTTCAGAAGAGACATCGGATTTGACCTTTAATCCATTCTACAACTCTCCAAACCGTAAAGGAGATTGCATATAGATGGTCAAGAGACTACAGAATAAAATTTCCGAAAGCAGGATTACCCTTCCAGTGGTTGCGGTATATGCTGCTGTGATATGGTTAGCGTGCGGACTGATTCCCAACCAGTGGTGGATTCAGTTCGTATGCTTTGCTGTATCTACATATCTGATGATAGAGCTCAACAACAGCAATGCGCTTATAAGGATATACAGCAAGATGGTGTCGAGCTCATTCCTTATGTTGTCAGTATGCTGTTGTTTCTTATTCGCATCGCTCAAAGGCGCCATAACCGAGATGCTGGTAATAGCCACTTACGGATTATTATATAAGACATACCAGGAGCAGGAGTCAACAGGCAAAACATATTACGCCTTTCTTTGCATGGGGTTGGCAAGTTTAGCCAACGTGCACGTGTTATACTATGTGCCAGCGCTATGGATGCTTATGGGATTGTTCCTTAAGTCATTAAGCGTAAAAAACATTCTTGCATCCATACTGGGTGTATTAACACCTTATTGGCTGGGGATAGGATACCTCACTTATATTGCCGACTATAGCATGCTGACAGAGCATGTGGCTAAGTTGACGGCATTTAACGCGCTTTTCGATTTCTCCGTTCTATCACTTCAGCAAATAATGATGCTGGGATTTACTATGGTTCTGGCAGCAACAGGCATAATACATTATTTAAATACAAGCTTCTACGATAAGATACGCATAAGAATGATGTATTATTGCTTTATCTGCATGGCCATACTCACAGCGGTGTTCATTGTTGTGCAGCCACAGCATTATGACATGCTGATGCGCATGATGATAATAAACACATGTCCCTTAATAGCCCATTTCATGGCACTTACCAGCACACGCATAACCAACATTGCATTTTGCTTAATCGTTTTAGCAATCCTTTCACTTACTGGATATAACTTATGGATAGTTTTATAGAACTCCTAATAGAATATGGTTACTGGGGAATGCTTGTGGCTGCATTCCTTGCTGGCAGTTTTATCCCATTCAACAGCGAAACCATTATGGGCGCCATGCAAGTGGCAGGACTCGACCCTTGGCTGCTCGTCATCTACGGCACGATTGGCAATTCGCTTGGCGGTATGTTTAACTATGCCGTTGGCCGTTTAGGCAAACTGGAATGGATTGAGAAGTATTTGCATGTAAAGAAAAAAGACCTTGACAAGGCTGAGCGCTTTATGGCTGGACATGGAGCCTGGATGGGATTCTTTGGTTTTATACCCTTGCTTGGCAGCGCAATAACTATTGTCTTGGGACTGATGCGCGCCAACGTACTGATATCAGCAGTGAGCATCACCTTCGGAAAGTTTCTGCGCTATGTGATTGTAGTATGGAGTGTTAGTTTCTTTGTTTAACGCATGTGACGTTAAAAAAAATGAAATACACAATATCTAAGATGATTTATATTAACTTTGCAAAGATTATACAATTAATAATAAAATGATGAAACAATTTAGACTTGTAGACAATGTTTTAGGATGGCTTACGTTTCTGATAGCCGCCTTTGTTTATTGTTCTACGATTGAGCCGACAGCCAGTTTCTGGGACTGTCCTGAATTTATCACCACAGGAAATAAGTTAGAAGTTGGTCACCCACCAGGAGCGCCATTCTTTATGCTTACTTCCAATTTGTTTGGACAGTTTGCCAGCGACCAGTCGCAAGTAGCCTACATGGTGAACATTATGAGCGCATTGCTTTCCGCAATCACCATACTGTTCCTTTTCTGGTCTGTATCTCACCTTACAAGGAAGCTGCTGGTTAAAGACTGGAACGAGATGACCACTGCAAAATTAATAACAATAGAGGCGTCAGCGCTTGTAGGAGCATTAATATACACCTTTAGCGACACCTTCTGGTATAGTGCAGTAGAGGCAGAGGTATATGCCTATTCATCTGCATTCACGGCTGTGGTGTTCTGGCTTATATTGAAATGGGAAGACCAGGCCGACCAGCCACAGAGCGACAGATGGCTTATACTTATCATGTATATGACAGGTTTGTCTATCGGTGTCCATCTGCTGAACCTCTTGTGCTTGCCTGCTATTGTATTGGTTTATTATTACCGCAAGTTCCCTCACAAGGATCCAAAGTCAGACCTGAAGGGTTCTATATGGGCACTGGTAATATCGGGCATCATACTTGCAGCTGTGCTTTACGGACTGGTTCCAGGTATTGTACAGGTGGGAGGATGGTTTGAATTGTTCTTCGTAAACACATTAGGATGTCCATTCAACACTGGTCTTATCATCTACCTCATAGTATTGATTTCATGCCTTATATGGGCCATCTATGAGACATACAATGGCGAGAATGCTTTGCGTTGCAACATTTCGTTCATAGCATCAGTAGCATTGCTCGGCATTCCGTTCTACGGACACGGAGTTTGGGCTGTAGTTATTGGTGTTGTTGTGCTTGCCGCACTTTGGTTCATACTTCAGCGCAAGTTTGAGGGCAAGCCATTAGTAAGCCAGCGTATAAAGAATACTGCATTGCTGTGTATGCTGATGCTGCTCATCGGCTACTCAAGCTATGCTGTTATCGTAATACGCTCTTCTGCCAACCCTCCAATGGACCAGAACTCACCTGAAGACATCTTCACCTTAGGTTCTTACCTTAGCCGCGACCAGTATGGAAGCCGTCCGTTGTTCTATGGTCATCAGTACACATCTCAGGTGGAACTGGAAAGCGACGGTGAGTATTGCAAACCAGCAATGACAAAGGGTGCTCCGGTATATCAGCGCAAGGAAAAGGCTACAGCTGATGAGAAAGACTCTTACTATGTGGTTCGCACAAACGACGAGTATAAGTATGCTCAGAACATGCTCTTCCCTCGTATGCACAGCGCATCGCATGCAGCCGCTTATGAAAGTTGGATGGGTGGCGTAACTGGTAAGCAGGTGCCATACGACCGCTGCGGCGAGAAGATGATGGTAAAGATGCCAACACAGTTGGAAAACATACAGTTCTTCCTCTCATATCAGTGCAACTTCATGTACTGGCGCTACTTCATGTGGAACTTTGCTGGCCGTCAGAACGACCTGCAAGGCAATGGCGAGCTGGAGCATGGCAACTGGATAACTGGTTTCGACTGGTTTGACAACTGGCGATTGGGCAATCAAGAATTGCTGCCAGACGAACTGAAAAACAACAAAGGCCACAACGTATTCTACTGTTTGCCACTGTTGCTCGGACTTATTGGATTGTTCTGGCAGTCATTGCGCCGTGGCGAGAACGGTATACGACAGTTCTGGGTGGTATTCTTCCTGTTCTTCATGACAGGACTTGCCATTGTGCTCTACCTGAACCAGAGTCCAATGCAGCCACGTGAGCGCGACTATGCATACGCTGGTTCTTTCTACGCCTTCGCCATCTGGTGTGGTCTGGGTGTTGCTGGTATCATTGACGAGTTATACCGCCTCATCAAGAAGCACGAGACAGTAATAGCTTCTGTGGTTGGCGTGGCAGCACTGCTTGTGCCAATACAGATGGCATCGCAGACATGGGACGACCACGACCGTAGCGGTAGATACACTTGCCGTGACTTTGGACAGAACTATCTGATGTCACTTCAGGAGGAGGGCAACCCAATTGTATTTACCAATGGCGACAACGACACATTCCCGCTTTGGTATACACAGGATGTGGAAGGAAAGAGAACCGACGCACGCGTCTGCAACCTTAGCTACCTGCAGACAGACTGGTATATCGACCAGATGCGACGCCCTGCATACGACTCTCCAGCCCTGCCTATCACTTGGAGCCGCTTGGAATACTGTGCTGGCACAAATGAATATGTGTATGTAAAGCCTAATTTCAAGAGAAGCATACAAGAACTTTACAACGCTTATCCAGAAGAGGCAAAGAGTCTGTTTGGAGAGAATCCATTTGAGTTGGAAAACATCTTGAAATACTGGGTACGCAACAACATCAATGAACAGCAGAGAAGTGTTATCCAAATGCTTGTAGGTCCAGGCCAAAGCACAAAGGTGATACCAACAGACACCGTTTATGTAACAATAGACAAAGAGGCTGTTAAGAGAAGCGGCATGATGATGGCAAGCGACTCTATACCAGACAGGATGGAGATATCTCTGAGAGGCAAGTCAGCACTATACAAAGGCGACTTGATGATGCTTGAGATTGTAGCTCAGACAAAATGGGAAAGACCTGTTTACGTTGCGACAACTGTTGGCGAGGATAATTACATGAACCTTGGCGACAACTTTGTTCAAGAAGGTCTTGTAAACCGCATCACCCCATTCACAACTAGAATAGATGGCAGAGAAGTGGCAAAGACTTTCGACACCAAACGCACATACGACATGCTGATGAACAAGTTTAAGCTTGGCGGTCTTGACGTTCCAGGCATCTACCTTGACGAGACTGTTATGCGCATGTGCTATACACACCGTCGCATATATGTGCAGCTGGCACTGAACCTCTTGCGTGAAGGCGAGAAAGAGAAGGCAGCTAAGGTGCTTGAGCATGCAGACAAATATCTGCCTGCATATAATATTCCTTACAACTACGCCTCTGGTTCACTTGATGCAGCCCGCGCATACATCATGCTCGACAACAAAGAGCGCGCAATGGAAATTATGGAAAAGCTTTGGAACAATTCTGTTCAGTATATGAGATGGTACTGCTCTCTTACCGGAACACGCTTCAGCAGTTCACAGCGTGAATGTCTAATGCACCTTTACATATTGCAAAACATAGTAAGGGAAAGTGCTATGGCAAATAGCGAGTGGAGCGAGCAGAAGAGCGTTGAGCTTGAAAACATCGCTGATGCTTACGCCAGCAAGGGAGGCAGGTTTCAATAAACTGTAAAAGGAATGATTATTGAGCAACCGGCAATATGGTTGCGCTGGCTGTACCCAAGAGCAACATGGAGAATGGACAAGAAGGTAAAGGCTGTATACCTAACCTTCGATGATGGTCCTATTCCTGAGGCCACACCTGAAATACTCAAGATACTTGACAGTTTTGGGATAAAAGCAACATTCTTCATGGTAGGCGACAACGTACGCAAACATCCTGAGGTATATCAGCAGGTGGTCGATGCAGGTCACCGCATTGGCAACCATACATTCAACCACTACGGCGGATTCAAACACACCGTAAAGGGATATGCTAGGAATACGGAGAAAGCCAACGAGCTTTTGCACACCAACCTATTCCGACCTCCTCATGGTGCAATGCGACTGCCTCAGTATTTCTGGTTGGGCCGCAAGTACAGGATTGTTATGTGGGACCTCGTCACACGCGACTACTCTAAGTGGACAACGGCTGAGGATGTGGTGAACAATATAAAGAAATTCACCCGTAACGGTTCAATAATCACATTCCATGACTCACTGAAAAGCATTGACAAGTTGCGCACAGCGCTCCCCGAGTCATTAAAATGGCTAAAAGAACAAGGATATGAGTTTAAGGTGTTCGAGTAACATGGAAATAGATATCTGTTCTCTGACTAACAATATTAAAGCCGAGGCAAAACGTCTCGGCTTTTTTGCTTGTGGCATAGCTCATGCCGAACCTGTTGACAAAACTGCAGCAAACAGTTTCACTTCATGGATAGACAACGGATGCCATGCTGGAATGACATACATGACCAACTATTCTGATAAGCGCCTTAACCCTTGTGCTCTAATGCCAGGGGCTAAAAGCATTATCTGCGTGGCGATGAACTACACCCCTAAGCAGCGTTTACCAGAGGAGGAATATCAGATTGCGTCATACGCTTATGGTTTAGACTACCATGATATAATAAAACGCAAACTGCAGGCATTGGCAGATTATATTGAGAAAACAGTTAACCAGCCCTGTTCTTTCAAGATATGCTGCGATACAGTACCCATTCTTGAACGCTACTGGGCAGCAAAGGCTGGATTAGGATGGATTGGCAGAAATCATCAACTCATAATACCTGATTCAGGAAATCAATATTTTTTAGGAGAACTACTAACTAGTTTGCCATTGAGTTATGACCAAGCAATGCAAGGAGACTGCGGCAACTGCAAAGCATGCCTGAAAGCATGCCCCACAGGAGCATTGTCACAGTGCGATAACCTATTTCATGCTGAGCGGTGTCTCAGTTACCACACCATCGAGAGCAGGGATGAAATACCGAAACAGTTAGAAAACAAACTTGACAATTACATATACGGATGCGAAAGATGCTTGCTTGCCTGTCCGCACAACAAGCATTGCCTGCCAACAGACGAGACCTTGCTTCAGCCTAAAGACGAGTTAATGGCAATGAAGAAAGATGACTGGCACAACCTGTCTGTTGACAAATACCGCCAACTATTTAAGGGAAGCGCCGTGAAGCGAGCAAAATATGAAGGACTAATGCGCAATATCAGAGCAGCAAGAAAAAACAATAACAACAGTCCTATGGAATAACAAGCTGCATTCCCTGCCTTAGTATTTCAGACTCAGTTGTAGGTTTTACAAACATTCTTAATTGTTTGCCTATATCATCACTTGAGGTTTTCAAAGTATCTGAATCAGCAAATCCACAAACCAGCATTGGCATAGTCCTGTCAAAAGCGGTCACTTCCACATCTATTGTATCGCCTTTTGAGAATCGCAAGGTATCAGATTCCTTTACATCAAACTGTCCCCAAACATCATCTGCGACATACACACACAACAAATCGGTATTAGCAGGGATGGCCACTTTCTCTTGCACATAGACATCAGACACCTCACCGCTAATGTCGGAAACTATTACCCTGCTCATTGGCGTCTCACAAAGCAGTTCATACTGTGTGCGTGCAGCCTTGAGCTGAGCCTCCATTGTCTTATATTCTATCAATGCCTTATCATACTGACTTATCGGCATCAATTCATCTGCATATAGGCGTTCTACCTTGACAAACATTTGTCGGCATATTTCATAATCTTGCTGACAACGCATAAGCGTAGCATAGGCAATATCTTTCTTCTGTTTTAAAACAGCCGGGTCCTGCTGCAAGGGCTGCGACTGAACATTTATAGTCATAAGAGTATCACCCTTGTTAATATAATCCCCTTCTCTTACAAATATCCGCTTAATGCTTCCAGCATGGTCGTTTCTTATTATATGCCCATTAACAATTATCTTGCCATGCCTTATGCCATACTCCCCGAAATTGCATGAAGAGAATAACGCTATGATTATCGATAAAAAGAAGATTATATACAGGTGCCTATACCCCATTATGCCATATACATTTACTTAGAATATGTAAAAGTGCTCGTACCTATCATGTTTCCATCAGCAAAGATGCTAACAACATAATTTCCACCTCCTAAGAACTGATTGATATCGAGATATGTTATAACATTTAGTTCCTCACCGCTATACTCTACATCCTTTCTCATAGAGTAATCTATACTGCGGTCCTCGTATGTAAAAGTGCCGCTTTTCCCTACAGTCTCTCCTGTTGGGGAAGTTATACGCACATAGAAAGTACGGACGCCATTTGTGGCAGTAACGTTTTTAGTTACAGTGAATGACACATCTATACTCTTTGCGTCTTTCATATACTTTGCCTTACGTCCACGCTTGTTTTTCAAATTCATGGCAATGTTTATAGCATCAAGCTGTGCGGCAATGGCCACTTTCTCTGACAAAGACTCCTTTTCCTGATTAAGACCTTCAATCTGCCTATTGGCCTCACGCTTCTCTGCCTTAAGATTCTCGTTCTCAGCAGTCAGGTTCTCATTCAATCTGTTCAGCGAGTCTATCTGCAACACATAACTGCGCAGTACGGCACGTACTGTGGCAAGTTCCTTTTTCAGACGTGTTATCTCGCGCGCATTATCGCTTTTCACCTTGCGCAACTCTTCCAACAACTGCTGTGTGCGCATCTGCTCCTGTGTAAGCTGTGCCACTATTGAGTCGTTGTTTATCTGAGTCATCATCTCTGTGTACTGACGAGTGAACTGTTCGTATTCATTCTCCATCTCCATCTTGTCAAGCGCTGCAAGCTCTTTCATCTCCTCATTAGCTTTCTGCTGCTCATTCAGATTCAAAGCCAAATATACCACACCGCCCACAAGCAGTAATATCAATACAACAAGTGCTGCTAATACCTTCTTATTCATAATAATGCAATTATTCTAAAACTTTGCAAAGTTAATTCTTTTGCGTGAAACAACAAAGAAAATATAAATTCATGCTATAATATTTGCTTATTTTTAAGACTATATCAAATAATAAGACATTTTTTATATTGTCGCCACAGTCTAAATCTCGAAAAAAATTAGTAAGTTTGCAGATTATTACCCATTAAATAGAATATGACACCAAAGGAAATAAGAAATGAGAGACTGGCCCAGAAGATGATAAAGAATCTGGAGCGCCGTAATATGGAGGCATGCTACTGTGCCACCACAGCAGAGGCCATCGAGAGAGTAATGGGCATGATGCCTTCAGGCAGCAGCATATCGTGGGGCGGGTCTATGACAATAAGAGACATGGGACTGACGGCAGCCCTTCACGATGCCGGATGCTACGACCTTATTGACCGTGACTTGGCAAAAGACCGCGACGAGGCACAGGAGATGTACCGCAAAGCTTTCTTTGCCGATTTCTATCTGTCAAGCGCTAATGCAATAAGCGAGGATGGCGTGATAGTAAATATCGACGGCAACGGCAACCGCGTGGCAGCTATAACCTTTGGTCCTAAACGTGTGATATTTGTTATTGGCATGAACAAGGTGGCACAGAATGTTGAAGCGGCCTTAGCAAGGGCGCGCAGCACAGCATCACCAATAAATGCAGCACGTTTTGACATTAAGACACCATGTCAGGTGGATGGCTTCTGCCATAACTGCAACTCACCTGAAAGCATCTGCAACTTCTTCCACTTTATTCGCAACTCAAGACCTGGAAGAATATCTGTTGTGCTTGTTGGAGAGGATTTAGGGTACTAGGTAATTTTGAATTAGGAATTACGAATTAGGAATTTTGAATTAAGCATTAAGCATTAAGCATTATGCATTATGAATTAAGCATTATGCATTAAGCATTGAAAATCATGATTGTTTGCATCGCAGAGAAACCAAGTGTAGCACGAGATATCGCCAAGATAATAGGAGCGACAAGCAGCCACGAGGGATACATGGAGGGCAATGGTTATCAGGTGACATGGACATTTGGACACTTGTGCACCCTGAAGGAGCCAGATGATTACACCCCAATGTGGAAACAGTGGAGTCTTAGCGCATTACCTATGATTCCGCCACGTTTTGGCATAAAACTTATTGACGACAAAGGCATACAAAAGCAGTTTGCCGTTATAGAGAGGCTTATGCAAAGCGCCGATGGCATAATCAACTGTGGTGATGCCGGACAAGAGGGAGAACTTATTCAGCGATGGGTTATGCAGAAAGCAAAGGCAACCTGTCCTGTGAAAAGACTATGGATATCATCACTTACCGACGAGGCAATCAGGGAGGGTTTCCAGTCGCTGATGGACCAAAAAGATAAAGACTCTCTCTATTATGCAGGATTGAGCCGCGCCATTGGCGACTGGATTCTTGGAATGAATGCTACACGCTTGTACACTCTTAAATATGGTCAGAACCGTCAGGTGCTGAGCATCGGTCGTGTGCAAACCCCTACCCTTGCGCTTATTGTAAACAGGCAGAAAGAGATTGAGAATTTCAAACCCGAGGCTTATTGGGTGCTCTCAACAACATACCGCGACACTGTATTCACCGCAACGAAAGGTAAGTTTACAGCAAAGGAAGAAGGAGAGAATTTTCTTGAGACAATCACAGGAAAACCGTTCACCGTAACCAATGTTGAGAAAAAGAACGGCAAGGAGGCACCAAAACCTCTTTACGACCTGACATCGCTTCAGGTTGACTGCAACAACAAGTTTGGCATGAGCGCAGAGATGACGCTTAACATCATACAGAGTCTTTATGAAAAGAAACTCACAACATACCCTCGTGTAGACACCACCTTTCTCAGTGACGACATCTATCCCAAGTGCCTTCAAACATTGGCCAACCTGAGAGGCTATGAATCGTTTACACAACCACTGGCAGGCAAACCTTTGCCTAAGTCTAAAAAGGTTTTCGACTCTTCTAAGGTAACCGATCACCACGCAATCATCCCAACGGGCGTTCCAGCCACAAACATGACCGACATGGAACGCCATGTCTACGACTTAGTGGCAAGACGCTTTATCAGTGTGTTCTACCCCGACTGCAAATTTGCCACCACAACAGTGCTTGGAAAGGTTGAGGACATAGAGTTTAAGACTTCCGGTAAAACTATTCTCGACCCAGGATGGCGCACCATCTATGCAAAAGATGTGCAGACAAACGAGGATGACGACTCAAAGAAAGACGATGAGGAGCGCACACTCCCAACATTCACTGTTGGCGAAAGCGGCGACCACATACCGAGTCTAACAGAGAAATGGACCACACCGCCAAAATTCTATACCGAGGCCACCTTGCTTAAGGCAATGGAAACGGCAGGCAAATTCGTTGACAACGAGGAACTGCGTGCCGCTATGAAAGAAAACGGCATTGGCAGACCATCATCTAGAGCTGGAATAATAGAAACATTATTCAAGCGACGCTACATAAAACGCGAGCGCAAAAACCTTATTGCCACACCTACAGGCATTGAGCTGATAGACCTTATAAAAGAAGAACTGCTCAAGAGTGCAGAACTGACAGGCATCTGGGAGAAGAAACTGCGCGACATCGAGGCCAGGAAATATGATGCAGGCCAGTTCCTTGAAGAACTTAAGGAACAGATTAAGACCATTGTCAACAGTGTGCTTGCCGACAACAGCAACCGCCGTGTTACTATCATGAGCGATGCCGACCTAAAGAAGAAGATGGCACCAAAGGCAGAACAGGCCCCCAAACCAAAGGTAAAGAAAAAGCCTGCCAATAGCCAGGAGCAGACAAGCAACAACCAGCAAACCGACGAGTATGTTGGCAAACCATGCCCTGTATGCGGACAAGGCACAATAATAAAGGGAAAAACAGCATACGGATGCAGTCGCTGGCGTGAAGGTTGCAATTTCCGCAAACCATTTGAATAATAAAACGCCTGTTTATGCGTTAATAATATCGTATGCGCAAGATACTATCTTATATTATTATAATATGTGTGTCCGCCCTATTCGTTGGGTGCGGAGCAGATGCTGCCATGCGCAAAGGCGACAAGTTCTATGCTCTTGGCGAATATTATGACGCATCGCTGCAATACAAAAAGGCATATTCAGCCACACCGCCAAAAGAAAGAGACACAAGAGGCAAAAGGGCACTTAAGCTTGCCGACTGTTATCGCCGCATTAACTACACACAAAGGGCTATCGCTGCATACAACAATGCAATAAGATACAAACAGGGGGATAGTCTTACACAACTCCATTTAGGTCAGCAACTGCTGAAAAACGGCAGTTACAAGGCTGCCGAAAAGGCTTTCATGGCTGCTCTCGACTCACTGCCAGGCAACAAACTGGCAAAAGCAGGACTGCTATCAGCACAGATGGCTCCGAAATGGAAGGAGACTGGTTCGCAGTACACAGTGAAGCGCGAGAATTTCTTTAACTCTCGCCGCTCCGACTACTCTCCTATGCTGACAGGAGATAACTACGACCAGCTTTATTTCACATCAACAAGAAACCAGGCACAGGGTGATGAGTTGAGCGGAATAACAGGCACCAAGAATGGTGACATCTTTGTGTCATATAAAGACGAGAACGGCAAATGGCTAAAGCCAGAGGTTATTGACACCGAACTAAACTCTGCATTTGACGAGGGCGCGTGTTCCTTCACTCCAGACAGCCGCACCATGTATCTCACACAATGCACCACCGATCCGTCATATCCACGATATGCCAGTATATGCACATCAAAGCGCTCTGATGCGGCATGGAGCAAGCCAACGGTTCTTGAACTAACCAAAGACACATTATCAAGTTACGCCCACCCAGCCGTATCGCCCGATGGAGAATGGCTGTACTTCACATCTGACATGCCTGGCGGCATGGGCGGACTGGACATCTGGCGCATAAGAGTGTCTGACAAAGGGATGGGAGGTGTAGAGAATCTGGGCGAACCGATAAATACTCCTGGTGATGAGATGTTTCCTACATTCAGACCTAACGGCGACCTCTATTTCTCGTCAAATGGTCATCCTGGCATGGGTGGCCTCGACATCTTTATAGCAAAGCCAAATCAAACTGACGAATTGAATGCAAAAACAAATAACTCATCAACTCATCAACTCAAAAACTTATCAACTCATCAACTCAAAAACTCAAAAACTCAAAAACTCAACAAATCCTCATCAAGTGCTTCCTACATAATCGAGCACCCAGGTTATCCGCTCAATTCACAAGGCGATGACTTTGGCATGACATTCAACGGACTGCTCAACGAAGGTTATTTCTCTTCAAACCGTGGCGATGGCAAAGGCTGGGACCATATCTACAGTTTTGTAAATCCAGAGATTGTTCAAACTGTTAAGGGATGGGTATATGAGCAAGACGGATATGAATTGCCTGAGGCCCTTGTCTATATGGTGGGCAACGATGGAACCAACCTAAAACTTAGCGTAAAGGGTGACGGCTCATTTGAACAGAAGATAAATCCTAATGTCGACTATGTATTCCTTGGCACTTGCAAGGGCTACCTTAATCACAAGGAGCAGCTTCATGTGGAGCCTGTTGAGGAATCAGAGGAATATGTGCTGCAGTTCCCTCTGGCATCCATCACTGCCCCAGTGCTCATTGATAATATATTCTATGATTTTGACAAGGCAACATTGCGCCCTGAGTCAACTACAGCCCTTGACGAACTCATTAAGCTGCTCAATGAAAACCCCAACGTAACAATAGAGTTGAGCGCTCATTGCGACTACCTTGGCAGGGACGAATACAACAAGCGATGGGCACAGAAGCGCGCTGAAAGCGTGGTAACATAGCTCATTGAGCATGGCATACCTGCCGACAGACTCAGTCCAGTAGGCTATGGTGAGGAGAAACCAAAGGTAATAAAGAAAAAACTAACCGAGAAATATCCGTTCCTGAAAGAGAACGACGTGCTTACTGAGGAATTTATCAAGGCACTGCCAGAGGAGCAGCAAGAGATTTGCAATCAGCTCAACCGCCGCACTGAGTTTATCGTGCTGCGCACCACATACGGTATGTTTGACAAGCAGACTTCAGCCGAGACATCACAAAAGAAAAGTGAGCAGGCGCCAGTTGAAAACCCATCAGAAGATTTCATACCTTAGACATCGCTGCTTCCTTAGCTGGGACATTTTAGGTTCTACTTGAAGTTCTAGAAATCCTAGAAATCCTAGAAGTTCTAGATTGTCTTAGGCAATCCTAGGACATCCTAGGTTTTCCTAGGACTTCCTAAGCATTCCTATCCATCATACAAAAATCGGTGCTCATCCGCTGGATGAGCACCGATTTTCTTATTTATACATATAATTATCCGCAGTGGAAGAATCTCTCCACAAGTTGCATCATGCCCTCAGCATTGCCCTTCAGGTCGTCGCGAAGAGTCTCATCATTGTAGCTGCGAAGCTCGGCAATAATACCATCTATCATGCCCTCACTAAACACACCATGCTGCTGATAAACCTCACGCTGACGCTCAAGACATGCTGCCGAAGCCACGCAGTTGTCTGGTAGACAATCAAGCAGTGCCAGTCGCTGCTCATTTGCCTTGTCATGGATGTTCACATTCACATAAGTACGCTCAGCCACCTCAAGTGCGTCAGCCATCTCAAAACCATGACGGCATGCTACGCACAAACCAGCCAGCAGCTGATACAAATCGGCAGAGCCATCTGGAGAGCGCATCTCCACTGTCTGCTTCATAGATGTATCGTAATTACTCTCTGCCTCAAGAGGATTAGCTATGCGGCTCATATCCACATCCGCAGCCCATCCTAATGGCACGCGCACCAGCACCGAACGGTTGCGGTCGCCCCAGCAAACGTTTGTTGGAGCCTCCTGATGTGGCACCAAACGGAAGTATGATGTAGGGTTCTTATTGCCAAACGCAGTGATACTTGGTGCCAGGTCCATCATTCCCGCTATAGCCTTACGGGCAGCCTCGCTCAGCACACCGCCATCAAGCATCTGGTTCTTGCCGTCCTTAACAAGTCTCATGTGCACATGCAATCCAGAACCAGCCTTGCCCGCTGTAATCTTTGGAGCGAAGGTAACATCGAGAGCCATCTGATAAGCCAGGTTACGAATTATCCACTTGGCAATCATCAGTTGGTCGGCAGCATCCTCAGCACGCACTGGCAGGAACTCAATCTCGTTCTGCTCGTAGTTCTTTCCGTCAACACAGAAGTTACCCACCTCTGAATGACCATATTTTATCTGTCCTCCAGCCTGAGCAATGTAATACATGCACATCTGGCGGAACTCATTCATCTTAGCATAAGGACCGCTTTCATGATATCCCTTCTGGTCGCGCGCTGGATACATCTCCTCCTCGTCGGTAATAACATAGTATTCCAACTCGCCCATAGCCTGAAACTCCATGCCTGTGACATCTGTGAAAGCCTTGCAAGCCTTTGCCAGTGTATTCTCTGGTGAGCTCTCCAGCGGATTACCATCTTTATCGAAGTAAGAGCAGAGCATGCAAAGAGTAGGTATCTCAGCAAATGGGTCGACAAAAGCAGTGCTGAAACGTGGCAGCACATACAAGTCGCTAGAGCCAGCCTGAATAAAACTGAACAAGCTTGAACCGTCTACACGCTCACCGCAAGTCAGTATTGCCTCAAGATAAGCGAGGTCTGTTATCACGAAGTTTAGTGTCTTCAGTTTTCCATCACCGCCTGGATACATAAAGTTAATCATCTTTATCTCGTTGTTCTGGATAAAGTCGATGATGTCGGCCTTAGTAAACTCCTTTGCTGGTTTCTGCAGATATGCCACCACTTTATTGGCATTCATCTGTAAGTGTTTGTTGTCCATAATTATTTAGTTAGTTTTTGAGTTATTATCACTATTTATATTGCAAAAATAAAAAAAAAATCTTTTATCTCCAATATTACAATAATATAATTTGCTTTAATGAACCTGTCACTGCTTTGCGGCATCCGTATTATAGAATATCCTGAGCACATGCAAACGGCGCAGTTCATTTTTTATGCCGTTTATCATCTCCATTGGAGTATCCTTGTCGGCATGCAGATATACCGTCAGCATATCCTTGTCCTCTGGCGCCATGTCCGACCGTTCTGCCTCTATAAAGGGCGCAATGTCGGCTATTGTGCCCATCCTGTTGCCCAGTTGTATGCTCATCTCTGCAGGATTATCACTGTGCCTGCCCACATAAATATGCACCTTTGCAGTCTTCTTCCCCAGTTTAGTCTGCTCAATGGCCTTTGGCACTGTATGCTGCACCTTCACTTCAGTGTCACGCAACTGTGTAACAATCATAAAGAAAAACAGCACGGTGAATATCAAGTCAGGCAGTGCTGCCGTATTAAGGTTGGGAATATCCCTTTTCTTCTTATTAAACAAACTCATCTCTGCCCTCCTTCATCTTCATTTATGGCAGACTCTGATATCCTCTGCGGATAACATGTGGCCACAGCCTCGCGCTCCCGTGCCGAACAGTTGACGTATGACTTTCCGAAACATTCCATTGCCAGTTTGTCACGCAACTGCTCATAAGCCCCATTTACGGCTTCCAGAAGTTGTATGTATGCCTGATAACTTGTCTTTGCGCCTGTCTCTACAACTATCACATGGCGGTCGGACACTTGTCTGCTTCCTATCATCGCCACCTCCTTTAGAGTTTTCTCTGGCAATTGCTCACTATCATCAGCATTCTCTACGAATGCCATTATCCGCTCTTTCAGTTGTCCGTGTGTCACAGTCTGCTCATCACACAGCAACTGGTTATTATCATCAAGCCTTACAAGCATCACATTGCGGCGTTTTACCTGCAGTGTGGTTTCCTGATTAGCAGCAGGCGGTGGCATCTGCCGTAATATTCCCTTGTTATTGTCTATGGATGTGGTTATAAGAAAGAAGACGAGCAGCATGAAAGAGATGTCTGCTGTCGACGTAGTGTTAATACCTGGCACACGGCGGTGCTTACTTCTTTTTTTATTAAACATTGTCTCCTTTCCTTCTCACCACCATCAGCAATACCGCTACCACAAGCAGCACCAGCGTGGTGTTGATAAACATATCTGAAAGGCGCAGCCACAGAGTGTCTTCGTATGGTTTGCCGCCTATTGTTATCGCATTGGTATCTGCCATCGCAAATGTTGCCAGCATGGTTATCACCAGCAAAACCAGCACCCCAACCACTATCGCCGTAACGGGCACGCCGCATTTCACCTTTATGGTCCATCCCCTCCTCCATGCGCTATACCATATCGAGATTATCATTATGACAACAGCCACAGTCACTATCACATACATATATATTAATAATGTATCGGTAAACTGCGGTTCATAAAATCCCGGAACAAGCATGCTTGGTGTGGCGAAGCCCACAAACAGAAACAAACAGAATATCAAAAGCGCCATAATGGTCAGTGCACCGAGAACCAGTCTCGACACCCTTCCTTCTGGCAGATTACCCATCAGTTCCTTTATCTTCTTAACCATTATTCTTGCGCTTGATAGAGGTTATAATGTCAATCATCGTGATGGTTACCTCTTCCATCTGCGATGTGATATGGTCTATACGAGAGAGGATATAATTATAGAACAACTGCAGAATCACAGCCACGATAATACCAAACACTGTTGTTATCAGCGCCACCATCATACCCTCTGCCACAATGCTTGTGCTAATGTCACCAGCAGAGCGAATATCGTCAAATGCCATTACCATGCCCACCACCGTTCCGAGGAATCCCAGCGACGGAGCAATGGTGATAAACAGCGTTATCCATGAACATCCACGTTCAAGATTAGATGTGAGCACCGAACCGTATGCAATCATCGAGCGCTCTATGGTGGCAAGGTCCTCATCAATCTTCATCAATGCCTGATAGCATAGCAACGCAACTGGTCCACGTGTGTTACGGCACAGTTCCTTTGCCCCTTCCACATCACCTTTACCAAGTTTGCTATCCACCTCTGCAATGAGTTTCTTAGCGTTAACCTCCGACATTATCAGATAAATCATTCTTTCTATGCAGAATGCCAAACCCAGTATCAGAGTAATGGCAACGAGCGACATAAATCCAGCATTACCCTCAATAAACTTAGTCTTCAGAACCTGATGAAAACCTGCGTCATCAGCCTCATCTTCTTCTGCCTCAGCAAAGTCAGCCAATTCTTTCAAGGCATCATCAGTTACAGATGCAGCGATGCTGTCACCCTCCACTTTCTCTACAGAGTCTTTTGCAATGGTATCCTGTGCAACAACAATTGGATTGCACGTAAACATTATAACAATTGCAAAAAGTGCAATTAGTTTTCTCATCTTAATGTCAGAAATAAGTTTGTGGCAGGTTTATACCCCACCGTTGTTATTAATGGCGGAAAGAAGGGGATTCGAACCCCTGAAACGCTTTTAACGTTTACACGCTTTCCAGGCGTGCCTCTTCAACCACTCGAGCACCTTTCCCTATTTCCTCTGCAAAGTTAATGCAAGTTGAGCGGAGAACAAAATAAATTTATTTATTTTTTATCCCGAGACGCAGATTAACTTATCGAAAGTACAGTTCGGGAGATTTACAGTTCAGGCGGATTTGCAATCCGACAGGACAGCAACTAAAAGATTCCAACATCACTAATGACAAAAAGCGCTACATATGTTATATCGTCTATCATATAATAATTATGAGGCATACACAAAGGAAATGTATATGCCCCAACTTATCATCAAACTTTTATAATAACCAAAATCATCAATGATTAGCCTATGCTGTTAAGATAAACCTCTAGATTGGTATATCCATCGTCTGTAACATTATTTCTGTCAGCAGCATTGTTGGGATTAAGCCCTTTGTTTCTCTCCCATTCATCCGGCATGCCGTCGTGGTCGGTATCTTTTGGCGCAGGCAATGAGTTCAGGACTGGCCATCCGCCCACATCCTGCTGACTGTCTATGATGCCGCAGGGTTTGTCGCCTGTGAGATGGTTGGCCTTATATCCTTTGCCGCCGTATGTGGCTGTGCCGTTCTCTACCTCGCCGACAATTCTATTGTCTATGGCATCACGCTTGGGACGTGAGGCTCCGACATGCTTCAGTACATTACTATATGCAGCCTCTGCTGATTCCTCGTTTATCTTCATCGCATCCCAAGGGGCATCCAACTTAAGCGCCGCTATATGGTCGGCACCGCCAGACACCTGAACACCACCATCCCAGTTGTTGGCACTAACCTTACTGTTGCCCTCCACCACATTGCCGTTGACATACCATTTGCCATAATTATTGATAGTGTTCCTGTAAGAAGGATTGGCAATGCGATAAGCGCGCTCGTCCCGTGGTGTGGCAGGACCTGCCTTGTAATAGTTGCCCACCATATTGACGTGAAACGAGCCGAAAGTGTTCTTTATCGTAGGATGGTCATACTCTCCACCATAACAACTGTTGTGTCCCCAGTTGTATATCACATTGTTGCGATAGTCATTATATCCTGCCCCTGAGGCAAAACGCGGATTACGACTGGCATGGTGGGCCATGAGGTTATGATGATAGGTTGAGTAGTTGCTTCCCCAAATGCCTCCAAAACCATGAGAGCCCTTCACATGATTTGAACTGTTAAGACTCTCAGAGATAAGACACCATTGTATTGTCACGTTCTCGCACATGTATATAGACATGGTCTCGTCGATGCTCCAACTTGAAGACACATGGTCTATGATTATATTCTTATGTCCGCGACTGCTGATAGCATCGGTGTCGTGACCAGTCTCATCGCCCAGACGGACACGGATATAACGTATTATCAACTCATCGGCACCAATGTTCAGTGGATAGCGCTTTAAGGTAATGCCGTCGCCAGGAGCTGTCTGTCCTGCAATGGTGATATAGGGGTGGCGTATATTCAACGGACTTTTTAGGTCTATTGTGCCCGACACTCTGAACACCACCGTGCGTGGTCCTTTCGCTTCTACGGCTGCGCGCAAGCTGCCCTTGCCGCTGTCGTTCAGATTAGTAACCTCATACACCTCGCCTCCACGACCTCCAACGGTATATTTGCCATAGCCCTCGGCTGTAGGGAATGCCAGTTGCTGTGCCATAACCGTTGCGGTAAATCCAAGCAGCAAGGCACTTGCCAGAAATCTCTTTATCGTTTTTTTCATCTGTTCTTTTTTGTAGTTTATGAATGTTATTTTTTCTCAGGAACCACTGTTATTATATACCGTTGATAACTAGTTAGGCGAGGTATTGCCATATCGAAAGCCTCAAGAAGTATGTGTATAGTCTGCGGTTTGTCAACCTCAGGTGCAACAAACGAGCACGTTACTTTCTTTTCGTCGAATACGAGGTCTTGTCTTATGTCGTAAACATATTCATTCAGTCCATCCTCATGATTATAGTGCTTTACCTTTATCTCTGCGTTTATGGTCAGCGACAAAGTAAGCAGTGTGATAATCATCAGGATATTGCGTATGTTCATTTAAATGCCAAATATTCTCTTTACATTATTATTAGTGGCCTCAGCCATGTCCTCTACGCTAACGCCATAACATTCAGCCATGCGCTCAAGCACATGTAGCACATAGGCACTCTCGTTGCGCTTGCCGCGCATGGGCACTGGCGCCATATAGGGAGCATCGGTCTCTATTACTATACGGTCGAGCGGTACGGCAGAGGGCAGCACCTCTGGCAGATGCGACTTCTTGAACGTGAGCACTCCACCAACGCCAAGTGCAAACCTCTCGAACTGCAGCAGTTCTGCTGCCTCAATCTCATTGCCCGTAAAGCAATGGAACACTCCGCCAGGCAGGTCCCTCTCGTATTTGCGCAACAGCTTTACCATCTCGTTCTGCGCCTTCCTACAATGGATATCCAATGGCTTGTTCCACTCAATAGCCCATTGAATCTGCTCCTCAAAAGCCTCCAACTGTTCTTTTTCAAACTCACGACTCCAATAATAGTCGAGTCCAACCTCTCCAACGGCGATAAACTCGTCGGTGTACAGTTTCTTCATCTCTGCGAGCACTTCTCGCCAGTCGGCTTTAACCTCCTCTGGATGCAGTCCTATCATTGGATAGGCATAACCTGGGTAGCGGCGGTACACATCGAGCACGGTAGTGATGGATGGCAGATGGATGGCGGGCACTAAGATGGCAGAAACACCTGCCTCGCGGGCACGTGCCACTACATCATCGCGGTCGTCGTTATACTCCTCACCGTCAAGGTGGGCATGGGTATCGATAAAATTCATCCTAACTCTCCCTCTTCATCATTTCCGCCGTATATTGGCGCAATATCTGCTTGCGCTCATCGGCCACGTTGACCTTAGCCAGATATTTCTTGCTCTCCTCGAAGTAATAGTTTATCTTCTCCTCGCAAATCTGTCGGATGCCTATCTGGTTGTATATATCCGTCACGGCAGCCACTTTCTCGTTGCGGTCGAAATCCTTTGCAATTACCCATCGCTCCAGTTCGGCACGCTGATTGTCGTTGGCACGCTGGAAAGCATTGATGAGCATATAAGTCTTCTTGTTGCATGTGATGTCGCCACCTACAGCCTTGCCAAACACCTTTGGGTCGCCATAGACATCGAGCAGGTCGTCCTGCAGCTGGAACGCCAGTCCTATCTGCTCACCAAACTTATAAAGGTTGTCTGCATCCTCAGAAGAAGCGCCAGCCAGTATGGCACCAATCTTCAAAGCACATGCCAAAAGCACACTGGTCTTTAGGCGTATCATCTCGATATACTCCGCTTCGGTTACATCGTTGCGATTCTCAAACTCCATGTCGTACTGCTGTCCTTCGCCTATTTCAAGTGCTGTTTCTGTGAATAGACTCATTACTTCAGGTTGTTTGTCGGCATCGCACTGAAGCATGCGATGATAGGCAAGCACGAGCATTGAGTCGCCAGAGAGGATAGCAGTGTTAGCATCCCACTTGCGGTGCACTGTTGGTACACCGCGGCGCACATCAGCATTGTCCATAAGGTCGTCGTGCAGCAATGTGTAGTTATGATATGTTTCAAGAGCACATGCTGGCATGAGAATTCTTTCAGGGTCTTCTTTATACATATTGTAAGCAAGCAGCATGAGCACCGGGCGCACACGCTTGCCACCGATAGACAAGACGTATTTTACTGGATCATAGAGCGACTGTGGTTTGCGCTCATATGGAAGTTGGTCGATAAAATCGTTGATTTTCTTCAGTATTTCTTTTGATGTTTGCATATTATTATTTAGTTTATGACTTGTTTATTTAGGAGTTTAGGAGTTCAGAAGTTCAGGAGTTCAGACGTATGCTTGACACGCAATCGTTCATCGTTCAACATTCATCGTTCATCGTTCATCGCTCATCGTTCAACGTTCATCGTTCAACATTCATCGCTCATTGACTCCTTTACATCTTAAACACTATCGGCACGCAAACCATGGCACGGCAGGCGCTGTCGTTCTGTATTCCTGGTTTCCACTTAGGCATGAGCCTCAACACACGTCTTGCCTCATTATCACACAGGGGATGCAACGACTGAGCTATTGTTATATTACTGATGCTGCCATCGGCCTCAACAACAAATTGCGTGAGCACTTTTCCCTCTATCTTCTGTCGTTGTGCGCCAAGAGGGTAACGCAGATGCTTGGTGAGCCATTTCACGAACTCCAACTGACCGCCAGGAAACTGGGGCACCTCCTCGGCAATGGTTATTTTATATTTGCTGCCTTCCAAATCAACTGGCGGCGGTGCCTCAGATATGGTGGTTTCTGTGTCAGCATCGGTATCAAATCCCTCAGCAACGGTTGCCTCTGGCTCTTCCATAGGCGTGTTTACCTCTTCAGTCTCCACTATCTCTATATTCTCAGGAGCACCCTCTGTCTTCTCAGGCATCAACACTACCATCTCTTCCATTATGCTTACGGGTTGTATATCTGTGTCGTTTAGGACATCGGCAACCGACTCGCTGTCGAGAGGTTTGTCTGGACTATACTCAACACCATACTCTAACGCTCCGTAGAAAAGGGCAAGGGCTATGACCAGTCCCATGAGAAATCTCGTGGTGCGCTGCCCTTCCAAATCCAGTTTCTCGTTCTTCTTTATCTCCATCCGCGTTATAATATTCGTGGTGTTTTTGCGTTATACTTTATATATAAAAGCAAATTACTTTTGCAAATATAATGCAGATATTTGAAAAAAGGTGTATCTTTGCTGACAAATTTAAAACAAACAAATGAAAAAAGTCTTTTTCGTAATACTCGCCATATTCTTTGCAATTCAGGCAAAGGCACAAGAGAGCCAGACGGCATACAATTTCCTGCGCCTGCCTGTAAGTGCTCATGCTGCGGCATTGGGTGGCGACAACATAACGATAGTAGAAGACGACCCAACACTGATATTCCATAACCCAGCACTGATAACATCGGTCACAGACAAGTCGATAAACCTAAACTACATGACCTACATGGAAGGCACTAAGACAGCCAGTGCCTCGTTTGTAAGGGCATACAAGGAGAAAGGCACATGGGGCGTGATGGCGCAGTATATGGATTATGGTTCGATAAAAGAGATGACACCCGACAATATACATACAGGCGATTTCTCTGCCAAGGACATCATGGTGGGCGGCTCGTTTGCATACCTTTTAGGAAAGAATATTGCAGGTGGTGTATCAGCAAAGATAATAACATCTAATATCGCAGGATACAGTTCGATGGCCGTTGCTGTGGATTTAGGACTTAACTACTATCTGCCAGAGAAGGGGTTGTCGATATCGGCTGTGGCAAAAAACCTTGGAGGACAGATAAAGGCATACGAGGATGACTTTGAAAAGATTCCTGTTGACGTGCAATTGGGCGTGAGCAAGAAACTGGGAAATGCGCCTCTGAGTTTCTCGGCTTCGCTCTCTGGACTGAACGATTGGGATGGCGGACTGAAAAACCATTTGGCCATAGGAGCTGAGATATTACTTTCAAGCAACATGTATATTGCTGGCGGTTACAACTTCCGTCGCTCTAACGAGATGTCTATAGCAGAGGATGAGGGAGAAAGCAGTCATGGAGCTGGTTTGTCGCTTGGCGGCGGTCTGCAGTTGCAACGGCTGAAGCTCAATGTGGCTTATGCTAAATATCATGTAAGTACATCGTCACTGCTATTTAATGTGACATATTGTCTTTAAGGATGAGAGATGAGGGATGAGAGATGAGGAATGAGAGATGAGAGATTGCTTGTCAAGGTGTCGCCCGTCTTAAACTAATAAAAGAATAAAGTATTAAAAACAATGAAAAAGATAACAATAGCAATCGATGGTTTCTCTTCCTGCGGAAAGAGTACCATGGCAAAAGACTTGGCCCGTGAGGTAGGTTATATTTATGTAGATACAGGCGCTATGTATCGCAGCGTTACACTTTACGCCCTGCGCAACGGATTCTTTGCCGACGACAACTCAATAGATACTGAGGGACTGGAGAAAGAGATGGATAACATAAAAATAAGTTTCCAGCTCAACCCAGAGACAGGCAAGCCTGACACATATCTCAACGGAGAGTGCGTAGAGAAAGAGATACGCTCAATGGAAGTGTCATCACGCGTGAGCCCTATTGCCACACTGCCATTTGTGCGCACAGCTCTTGTTGCCCAGCAACAGCGCATGGGACAAGACAAAGGCATCGTAATGGACGGTCGCGACATAGGCACAACGGTGTTCCCTGATGCCGAACTGAAAATCTACGTTACTGCCAGCGCAGAGGTAAGGGCTCAGCGCCGCTACGACGAACTGGTAACCAAGGGCATGCCTGCTGATTTCGAGGATATACTGAAAAACGTAAAGGAGCGCGACTATATTGACAGTAATCGTGAGGTGTCACCGCTGCGCAAGGCTGATGATGCTCTCGAACTGGACAACAGCAATATGACAATTGCCGAACAGAAGCAGTGGCTGATGGAGCAGTTTAACAATGCTATAAACAAATAACAATGAAAAAGACTACACTAATATTACTATTAACAGCTTTAATGGTAAACATCTGCATGGCACAACGACCACGCAGAGAAAGACCTCCAATGGTTAATCCATACGTTCACGACCCAGTAATGGCGAAGGGCGAGGATGGCCGCTACTATATCTTTGCCACTGGTATGCACGTTGGCGTAATGTCGAGTGCCGACATGAAGGAGTGGAAGTTTGAGCCTTCAGCACTGCCTGAGACACCGAAATGGGCTATGGACACAGTGCCAGGTTACCGCGGTCACACATGGGCACCAGACATTAGTTATCATAATGGCCAGTGGTATCTCTACTACTCTTGTTCTACGTTCGGCAAGAACGGCAGCGCCATTGGCTTGGCTGTAAACAAAACTCTCGATCCACAGTCGCCCGACTTCAAATGGGTAGACAAAGGTATGGTTATAGCATCACACCGCAACAAGGACAACTGGAACGCTATCGACCCTAACCTTATTGTAGACGAGAAGGGCAACCCATATCTTACTTACGGTTCGTTCTGGGATGGTATTCAGCTGGTAAAACTTTCGAAAAAGGATTTCCAGACACCTATCAGCAAACCTGTTACTATTTCCAGAAGAGTAAACAAGTCTATTAATCTCTCTGACATCAAGTTTACAAAAGAGGGCGAGAACACCATTGAGGCTGGAGCCAATGCCGTAGAGGCACCATTCATCTTCAAACATGGTGATTACTATTATCTCTTCGTTAGCTTCGACTACTGCTGCCGTGGAGAGAAGTCTACATATAAGACTGTTTATGGCCGCTCAAAGAACATAGAGGGTCCATACTTAGACAAGGCTGGCAAGCCAATGGAGCATGGCGGCGGCACATTCCTCTATGGTCCTAACAAAGAATACTTCGGCGTAGGCCACAACTCTGCTTACCATTTCGACGGCAAGCCATACTTCGTTTCTCATGCATACGTTAAGGCAGAGGAAGGCAGAGCAAAGCTCTTCATCCGCCCTATGGAGTTTGACAGTGAGGGATGGATTGTGGTGAAGGAATAAAAGCACGCATTCTAACTTTATTAACTATATATAGGCTGCATCAGCTAATTTGCTGAGCAGCTTTTTTTTAATTATTCATTTTTCCCGAAAACGTCATTTTTAGATTTAAACTACTGACTGTCAGTACATAGCATTGAGTGACGAACATTTTCAAAACGTCATTTTCCTGCCTTTTATCACCCCTTTTGATGTTAAAGATGTTCATCAAGAACGGTCTCATCTGCAAAACAACTTGTTTTGGTCTGCGAAATGATAGGTTTCGC
>X430_Giraffe__coassemble_33_pt1 | contig 26561 bp, 25 predicted proteins | sample X430_Giraffe__metabat2_high_PE_008 | metagenome-assembled genome bin X430_Giraffe
CATAGCCGCCAACGTCATCAAATCCATCCAAGTCATCATCGTATCCATCTTCATCAAGGTCTTATTCGTCTTCAGCATATTCATCATCTTCCCACTCACTATCATCCCTGTCATCCAAACCATCATTAACCTCATCGCGGTCGTCAAAGCCGTCGTTATCCTCATCGCGCCACTCCGGGTCGTCGGTGCTATACCCCTGATAACTTTTCGGTGTTTCTTTAGGTTCATCCCTATTATTAAAGCCTGTTCTGCTGCCTATCTTCCATCCCATATAAGCACCTGTCATGCCAGCCAAAGAGTTCAATGCGGCAATCGCCCCATCATAATCCCTGCTATTGCCAGAATCATCATTCGTTCCGGTTGTCGGAGCACACTCGTTATTAAACTTAGTAATTATCCCATCCTCATACCCATCAAGAGCATTCATCTCTTTATATTCTTCAAATCCATTCTGAGAGGGGTATCCATCAGCCAGAGGCAACCCCTTGAATCCATTTGCTGCATCATCAATATAATCAATCAAACTGTCCAATTCATCAGAGTAAGCATTATACAAGTTATCGATAGCCTCTTCCATTTCATATCCGAAATCAGAATATTTCCGATTTTCAGACAGGTTGTCATACCTTTCCTCCACTTCGTCGTGCATCTGTTCCAATTCAGTTTGCATCTGTTTGAGTTGAACCAACATTTTCTTCAATCTCACGTAATACACCTTAGGCTTTCTCATTGCTTTAAAATTTAGATTGTTATTAATATTTCTTTTAGGCAAAAGTCCCGCTATTTTGTGCACAATCCGTTCAATCTAAATTTTTTGCAGTTATATTTTGTTAAACAACCAGTAGTTTCAGGCATAAAATATATAAATAAGCACCCAATAAAATCCCTAAAATCCTGAAATCCCTAGAAAAAATTTACCTACCATCCTCACCTAACCTCCCCTTACCAAAGGGAGGAGCTTGAACACTTGAGCAAACCGTTCTCCCTCTTGAAAGGGGGGAGTTAGAGGGGGATGTATAAAGGAACCAACGTTCGGGCGGATTTGCAATCCGGCCGCATAGAATATATGCATTTATAATGCTAAAACAATGGGAGTTAAGATGAAGTCGGAATTTTTCTGTACAACTAATTAAACAGATTAAACGAATTTATTAAACCCATATTCATAGTGAATATAAAATAGCGTTACATAAAAAACACAACCTATAAGTTGTTTATTTGAAGAATATTTATTACCTTTGCAGCAACAAAACATCAGTAAGACAATGACATTTGACGACATAGCCGAAGATGGAAGGCTCTGGGCAGTCAGATACGAAGGAGAAGCAGACAATGCCCTTTACACATTGTTTGACCAATGGAATGATGTGATGTGGCTACGCACATTTTTCAAGAAAAACTGGTTAGATTTAGCATCATATTTCAAAATAACAGATATAAACCAAGCCATAGAAGACACTATTGAAGATAGCGACAGGCTTCAAGGCATTATCATGGACATATCTCCAGACGCAAATCTTGACGAGATTTTTCACCCGTTAGAGAACTTCAGAACATCTGATATTCTTTTGGGAAAGGAAAAAGCAAGATTGAAGCGAACAGTACGACATACTTCATGGCTAAGGATTTATGCCATTAAACTTTCTGAAGGAGTGTATGTCATCACTGGTGGAGCCATCAAGTTGACCCTTAAAATGGAGGAACGGGAACATACCAAATTAGAATTGACAAAAATGGAAAGAGTCCGTTCGTTCCTTTTAAACGAGAATATTATTGATGATGACAGTTTTGTTGAATATATGAATACCTTATAGAAAGGAGGCAGATATGAATAATATTAAAGAAAAACTCAGCAAGCACAAATCTTCCACTCCTTCAAGATGGAGAGAAGAAGCTGAATTCAGAACCGCAAACAGAAGTTGGTTACGCTATTCCCAGCATATAGCCATGGTGATGCTTGACAAGATGGAAGAACATAACATGACACAGAAACTATTGGCGGAAAAGATGGGATGCAGCCAACAATATGTTTCAAAGATTCTAAAAGGCAGAGAGAACCTATCTATAGAAACGCTTTGCAAGATAGAAGATGCCTTACAAATAACGTTGCTGCCACAAGTGGTAATGGCATAGTTTGCGCATATTGTATTTATCATCAAAACCCTTTACCGAGACGTGCCAACGGCATGTCTCTTTTATTTTATTGTCAGGTAAACAGAAGATTTACATTATTTCAGCCTTTATGTCCTTCTGTCTTAAATAAACATGTCTTTATGTCTAAATCACCGCCAAATTACCGAAAAAATCAATGCCAAATTACCGAAAAAATTAGCGCCAAATTACCGAATTCTTAGAAATTATATTATCTTTGATATCTTCTATAATTATGTCTTTTGTCTAAGGATTAGTTGGATTTGAGGGATTATATTTATGTCATTGTGTCTAAGGATTACACGGATTTAAAGGATTATTTTGCCCTTATGTCTTTATGGCTAAATCACGCCAGTGCTTGAAAACAAAATAGGGGCAAACGCCCCTATGAGGATTGGCTAAGGTTCTATAATCTCATCTGCAGCCATTCCGTATTGCCTTGGTTCCATAGAAAGTTCTTGGGCAATCGGCCTTGAGGCCTCTCTCACCATATGCGTATAGTCTTCTATGACGTGTCTCCAATCATTAAGGGTCATATTTGGATATTTTACACCATACAGTTCGATAACTTCGCGCTGCAGTTCACCGTTACTGATGCCGGCATCCATCAGCAAGCGATTAAAGATAAGATTGCGGACATCACGGTCATCCTCAACATTGGCCAACTTGCGCTTGTTGATGCTCTCATCGCTATCTGCCCATTGTTCACATTGCTTCAGAACCACGTTCATAGCGTCTTCTACTTCCTTTGGTGGGTACTTATACTTCTTCAGCAAGCGTTTCACCAGTCGGCGCATATTTGCCCGTTCTGACTCTCTGCGATTCCAGTCAATGGTGCGGTTCTTTCTTAGCATGTCAGTTAAGTCTTTTGTCATTTCAACCAACTGATCGTTAGAATAGAAGTCCTTAACAGCTTGTGGACGGGTCAAGGCATCGTAGAAAGCCTTCTCTTCATTTGAAAGCCCTAATTCGTTGCCTTGCTGCTCTGCATCCATCATTTCCTTTGCCATCTTCAGCAGTTCCTGAATCACTTCTTCGTTAGTAATCAGTCCATTGACGTAACGGTTAAGTGTTTCACTGAATCTTTCGCTGAACAATTCACCGGTAACAATATTGATGCGCGTCATTTTCCTAACACGACCGCGAAGTAAGTCTTCAAGCAGTTTTGCTGCAAGGTTCTTCTCTTTCATTTTCTTAACCTCTTCCATGAATTTTTCATCGAAGAGCGAGAATTCTGTTTGCTCGTCAAAGAGGTTCACTACTCCTTCACTGCATACGCTCTGTTCTATAAGCGCTGCTATACGCTTATTGATTTCTCTCTTGGTAAACTTTCCTGGATTCTGAAATCGTATAATTAGTATTCTCACAGACTCCATCAGACTCACTTCAAAGCGCTCTGCCTCAACAAGCAAAGAACGGCAAAGAGTAACAGCCTGACGCAGCAACGAGGCATTCTTGACGAAGGCCTTGCAGTCTTCAGCCTTCTCAGGTGCAATCAAGAAGTTGACAGTCCCCTTGATGATCTGAGCACGCTCAGCAGGTGTACCTTTATAAAAACGGCTGTAATCATAACCATGCAGCAGGTCGCGGCAAATCTCCAGTTTCTCCTTGAACTCAGAATAAGCTTTCTTTTTGATGTCATTATTTCCATAGTTGTCTTGGTCGCGCTTGGTATAGCGTTTCATGGCATCTTTCAGAGCTGCGGCTATACCAACATAGTCAACTATCAAGCCACCGGCCTTCTCTGGGAACACTCGGTTTACTCTTGCAATTGCCTGCATCAGGTTGTGGTCTTTCATGGGCTTATACACATACATCGTTGCAAGCGACGGCACATCGAAGCCTGTCAGCCACATATCCACCACAATGGCAATCTTCATGGGGTCGTTCTCATCCTTGAACTTCTTGGCGAGTTCTTTCTTGTACGCCTTTCCACCGATGATGTCTGCCCACTCCTCAGGGTCTTGATTGCCACCTGTCATCACCACCTTCACCTTCTCTGTCCAATCAGGACGGAGTTCAAGGATGCGCTTGTATATCTTCATCGCTATCGGACGGGAGTAAGCCACAATCATTGCCTTGCCACAGCATACATACTGGCGATTGTCCTCATAGTGATAGAGAATGTCCGTCACAAGGTCGTTGATTGTTGCATCATTGCCCAGCAGCGCATCCATGTGCGACATCTCCTTCTTGTTCTTCTCAAGGTCTTCTTCCGAGGCTCCTTCCTGCCTCAGTTTATCATATTCGGCATCTATCTGAGCCAGCACCTCGTCGTTGAGTTTCAGTTTGATGACACGACTCTCGTAATAGACTGGTCTTGTGGCTCCGTCCTTGACAGCCTGCGTCATGTCGTAAACGTCAATATCTTCACCAAACACTTCGCGAGTGTCTCTATCCTTATCTGAAATAGGCGTACCTGTAAAACCGATGTACGAAGCATGAGGCAGCGAGTTGCGAATCTTGCGGGCTGCACCAATATGCACGTTACCCTCAGTATCAATCTTTTCCTCCATACCATACTGACCGCGATGTGCCTCATCCGTCATCACGATGATGTTCTGGCGGTCAGAGAGTGCACCATCCCAATCATCAAATTTCTGCATGGTGGTAAAGATGATACCACCAGAATTGCGGTTCTTCAGCATGGCTTTCAGCGAGGTATCATCGTTCTCCGCATTCCTACTGGTGCATTGCACAGGTCGTTGTCGCAGGAAATCAATCGTACGAGAGAACTGACCATATAGTTGTTCGTCCAAATCGTTGCGGTCTGTAATCACCACTATCGTAGGGTTCATCTGTTGCACCTTGGGATGGTGAGCTAAGAACACCATCGACAGACTCTTGCCTGAGCCTTGCGTATGCCAGAACACGCCAATCTTTCCATCACCCTTTACGGCTTCCTCGGTCTTCTGGGCTGCTTTCTCTACTGCATAATACTGATGATAGCCAGCCAAAATCTTGGCGTAACTGCCTTCACGCACATCGAAGAGCAGATAGTTCTTCAGGAGGTTCAGAAAAACCCTCGGCGTGAACACCGACTTAAAGGCGGTGTCATAGTCAGCCACTTCTCCTGTAGACTGCTTCCATTCCATGTATCGGTCTTCCTTTGCTGTGATGGTGCCTATCTTGGTGAGTGCCATATCACTCATCACATTGAAGGCATTATAGATGAAGAGCGAGGGGATGAACTTCTGATAATTCCTCAGTTGCAGATAGGCTTCGCTGGCATCCGTCTCTTCTCTGCTGGGTGACTTCAGTTCTATCACCACCAGTGGCAGACCATTCACGAATACCACGATGTCAGGACGTTTGGTTTCGTGTTCCTGCATGGTAAACTGGTTCACCACCAGGAAGTCGTTTTCTTCCTCGTGGTCATAATCTATCAGATTCACGATTTTGGTCTTCACCTGATGCTTCTCATCAGTATATTGCACCTCTATGCCATACTGCAACATCTGTGTAAACTTGAAATTGCACTCATAGAGCGACGAGCCCTCTATCTGATGCAGTTTCTTGATGGCATCCTCTATAGCATCAAGGGGCAATGTCGGATTGATGCGATGCAAGGAGTCTTGCAGCACATCATCCAATAGCGGATTGCTATAGTCGCGCTCTATATCAGGGCCATATACATAGCGGTACCGCTTACCTTCAAGGCTCTGAAACAGCTCGATAAGCGCCTGTTCGTATTCGTTTTCTGTATATCCGTTCATAGGATTTTCTCTCTTAATCAGTTTGCTCGTAGTAGTATGAATAGTCGATACCTTTCATAAATATCTCGCGATCATCAATCTTGTCGGTCATAGCCTGTTGAAGCAACGCTTTGATGGCGCGGGCATCAGTTGTGCTCTGTCGCATTGCCTCCAGATAGTCTTTCTTATCAATCTTACTCCAATCCACGCACAACTTCAGGCGTTTCTTGAAAATCAAGTCGAGCCAAATGCGGGTAGAGCGTCCATTTCCCTCCATAAACGGATGGGCCACGTTCATCTCCACATATTTGTTGGCAATCTCGTCGAATGTCGTTTCAGGCATCGCTTCGATAATACTCAGATTCTTCATCAGATATTCGGCACGACAGAACAGTGTGCCATCCTTCCAGATGGTTTTCTGACGAATCTGTCCTGCAAAGTCGTAAAGCCCACCAAACAGGTAGGCATGAATCTGCTGCAGGCATTTCACAGTTCCTGGTTCCATACTGTCAAGCAACCCACTCTCAATGAGGGTGTAGGCCTTCTTCTTGCTCTGTCCGTCGATGGAGCTGTCGCTATATACGAACCAGTCGAGGAAAGCAGTAGCCTTCTGGTTGGGTATAGCCTTTGCAAGTGCAGAGATACCTTCGGCATCCATCATGTCTGTATTGTATCGCTTGCCATCAGCAGCACGCAGTTTCAGTTGGTTAGTGGCACTAACCAACTCATTCCCTTCTTTACGAAGTTTGGTCTTCAGATACTTCCAGTAGTTGCGAGTCTTGGCATAGTCGGGCTGTTCGTTGATGGCACCAATCACATCAAGCACAGAGAAGAACCACTTGTTATTCTCCTCACTCCACACCGCTCTCACCTCGTGGTCTTTATAGAATCGAATAGATACTTTATCCATAAGCCTACACTTTTATTTGACCAGACATCAGTTTGGGAAGAAGGGTGTCGCGGAGGGTGGAGAGACGGAGATTCTCAAAATAGGTAGTTTGAATCATTTCTATATCTTTCTTTATCAACACGTCAAATTCTCTTGCTACAGATTCTGGAGGAATTACTATATTAAATGTACCAAATCCACCTTCCCAAACAGCATAAGGCATAGTTGAACCTTTTGATGTTTTTTGAGCATGTTGAATCGCTTTATTTGAATTCACACAGCAAAGTGCAAACGAGTAATAGTCCCGAACTACTGGACGTAAAACAAAACAGGTTGATCTCGTTATTCCATCAAAAGGAGCAGGAACTACCCTATGAAAATAAACGCGCATCGCTCCTACAAGGATATCATACTTCTTAAACAATATAAGGCTACTTTGAGCTTCGGAATTGTCTTTTACTTCATTCACCAAAAAAGATTTCATAGGTATTGAATCGATAGGTAAATATGGCAACTCTGTATTATCTCCTTGCTTGATAGTATCTTTTATATTATCTAAAATATCAGTTAGTGTTCCCACTCTCCATCCTTCAGGAATCATTCCAAGTTCTGACTCTACGAATTGACCATTTTTAAATGGGGCAAAGTCAATGAACCAATGCTTGAAAAGAGCCTGAGCCTGAGCCTCTAAGTTCTCACAGATACGACGATTAACTGCGATTTTATCGTCGAGGGCATATAGAAAATTAGCAATTAATGATTGTTCTTCTAATTCTGGAGCTTTAAAAGAATAGTGAATAATATCCTTTAATGTTATGCTGGCCTGATTTGCACTACCTTGAGCTTTACTTACAATATATCTAGAGAATTGATTACTTTTCAGCAAATAATATAGAAACTTATTGTCAATCTTTTCATTCCCTCGTAATCTAACAGCATTTTGATTTAACAAAGCACCATTTGCTTCGTTAGGAACTTTTACAACTTTACCAACTACAGATGATGGATTATTAGGCCAAGAACCAACAGTTGCAATGATAACATCATCTTTCAAAAGTGAATAAATTTCAAATTGAGAAGCTAATTCTTCACTAATACAATTACATGATGCTATATTAATAGAATTTAATGTTGTATCAGATACTCTTACAATATAACGTCCTTGTCGTTGATACCAATTGGACTTAAATGCAAATCCTTTTTTGTAATCAACGACATCTCCTAAATAATAATCCTTCCACTCACTCATACTCCTTCCTCCTTTCTGATAACTTCCCAATGACCTGTTTTGTCAGAGCCAATGTGGCGGATGAACTTATAATCTTTCATCTCTTCCATCATCAATCATTTTTATGTTGTAATCTGAAGAACTCTTTCTGCTGCTCAATCTCTCGACGCAGTTCTTCCTGCGTTGGCATGTATGTAAGGTACTTAGCAGCAAATAGTTGGTCATTGTCGTTCAGTACGGAATAGCGGGCTATGTCTTCATCGGTTTCAGCACAAAGCAAGAGTCCAATGGTTGGATTGTGCCCTTCCTGTCGCACCATCTCATCGTACATCCTCACATACATATCCATCTGTCCCACGTCCTGATGGCGGAGCTTTGAGGTCTTTAAGTCGATAAGCACAAAACTGCGAAGATGATAGTTGTAAAACACAAGATCTATGTAATAGTCTTCTTTTTCCGTATGAATATGTTTCTGACGGTCAACGAAGGCAAAACCTTTGCCTAATTCCATGAGGAACTGGATTAGATGGTCTATGATACTTTGTTCCAAATTGCTCTCCGTATAAGCGGTATTATTCTTAAAGCCAAGAAACTCTGCGACCACAGGATTTTTCAGATACTCCAGTTTATCTTGCAATGGGGCAGCCAGTTGCTTCATCTCATTACGAACAGCATCCTTGTTTTGCGACTGGAGCAAACGATGGTAATACTGGCTGCTAACATTGCGCTGCAAGGTACGAGTGCTCCACATCTCACATGCAGCCTCTTGTTCATACCATTCACGAGCCTCCTTTTTGTTTTCCTGCAGAATAATGCGATAGTGCGTCCATGAAAGCCTAATCGGAGATTTTGCACGCAGTGCGTGGAAAATGTTTTCAGATTTTGCACTCAGTGCGTGCAAAATTGTCTGAGCGTTTGCAGACTCACCATTCTCCCTCAAGAAAAACCCGCTATATGTCGAATAGAAATCAATATAGTTATACAAATTTCTCCAAGTAAAACCCTCACCATATTTTTCGGTCAATTCCTTTGCTAAAACCTTTACCACCCGATCACCATATTCAGCGCGTTTGTCATCCAATACCTCATGCTGAATGCGCATTCCCAACAGCCAATTACGCTTTATCAGCGTCTCGTTGACCTGACGATAGGCTGTTGCTTGAGCCTGGTCAATGATGATGCATGCATCCTGAAACAGCACATTATTCTGCTGTTCAGACATTATAGTTATATTTTTATTCTCTTCCATAACCTTACTTCACGTTAAATCCGATCCCAGCGAGTTTTTCTCGAATGCCAGCCTCCAGGCGGTGGCTTTCAGCAAAGAGGTCGCCGAGTTCAGCGGTCAGACGGGCCATCTTCTCCTCAAAGGGTTCTGCATCTTCTTCCTCGTCAGCGATACCGACATAACGGCCTGGGGTGAGCACCCAGTCCTGCTTGCCGATTTCTTCGATGGTGGCTACCTTGCAGAAACCTTTTACATCTTCGAGGGTACCGCTTTCATAGGCACGGAAAGTGGCAGCAATGCGCTGCACATCACATTCCTCAGAAGGAAGGCTGGCCCAAGGTTTGTCTTCCTTCTTAACGGTATCAAAGCGTACAAAGTCGTCGCTGAGCTCACGATGGGTGCGATCCACCATCATACCCATCTCGCGGGCATCGATAAAGAGCACCTTGCCAGGATTCTTTTTCCTGCGATTGAAGAACCACACGCAGACAGGAATAGACACGTTGTAGAACAACTGGTTAGGCATTGCAATCACACCCTCCACCAAGTCTGCCTCAATCAATCGTCTGCGGATATCGCCCTCGCCACCAGTTGTTGTCGTCAACGAGCCATTGGCAAGCACAAGACCAATACGACCTGTTGGCGAGAGGTGATGCACCATGTGCTGAATCCATGCGTAGTTGGCATTGCCCTCTGGCGGTACACCATATTTCCAACGCACATCATCTGCCAAACGACTGGCCCCCCATTCACTCATATTGAATGGCGGATTGGCCATAATGAAGTCGAACTTCTTAGTGGCGTGCTTATCATCACCGAAAGAGTCGCCCCAGCTGTCACCGAGGTCTGCTTCCAAACCTCGAATGGCAAGGTTCATGTGTGCCATCTTCCAGGTGTTGGCATTAAACTCCTGACCATAGATGGTGACATTGCGCAGGTTGCCCTGATGCTGCTGGATGAACTTGGCACTCTGCACAAACATACCACCAGAGCCACAGGCTGGGTCATAGACACGACCTTCGAAGGGCTGAAGCACTTCTACTATCGTGCGGACGATGCAGGATGGGGTGTAGAATTCACCACCTGACGACTGGGTTTCTGCGGCAAAGTTCTGCAGGCAGTATTCATACACGCGTCCGAAGAGGTCTATCCCCTCGCCTTGTGCATGCATATCCATGTTGTCGAAGATTTCAACCACCTCACCCAAACGGATCTTGTCAATCTCAGGACGAGAGTAATTGTTGGGCATCACCTTCTTAAGGCGAGGATTCTCTTTGCCTATCTCTTCAAGGGCATGGTCAATGACTTGTCCTATCTGAGGGGTGTGCGCCTGACTGGCTATGTTCTGCCAACGAGCATCCTGCGGCACCCAGAACACATGCTCTGCTGTGTATTCGTCGCGATCTTCCTCGAAGCCGTCACCTTCAGCAACAAGTTCGTTATATCGTTTATCGAAGCAGTCACTAATATATTTAAGGAACACAAGACCAAGCACCACATTCTGATACTCAGAAGCAGTGAGATTGCCACGAAGTTTATTCGCGCTGTCCCATATTCGGTCTTCGATAGACTTTTCCTTTACTACCTTTGCTTTCTTAGCCATAATTTCTATTAAGATATAGTTTGGAGCAAAGTTAATAAAATTATATGAAATTGTTGGTTGTTATCCATTTAAAAGTATCACAAATACGCAATATTTCCGTTCGGGCGGATTTGCAATCCGACTGCATTGAGTATTTGCATTTGTAATGCTAAACCAATGGAGCAACAACAAAGGCGAGTAAATTATTACCCGCCTTTGCAAATTCTATAAAATAAAAAGATTAATCTAAGTGGAAAACTTCCTGAATAGGTATTGTTACAGGCGAGTTATCTGGATTAACCTCCATGATATCTGCCATCATGTCCCACCACTTCTGGGTTATTGGGTCTACATTGTCTGTGTCTTGGCTATTGCCTTCCTTTGAGCACTCCTGATAGGCAAAGAGTATATTGGTGTCTTTGTCCCAGTAGATGCTGTAGTTGCCCACACCCTGGTCTTTTATCATCTGTACCAACTCTGGCCAAATAGCGGCATGTCTTTTCTCATACTCAGCCTCACATCCAGGCTTAAGAAACATTTTGAATGCAAATCTCTTCATGATGCGTAAAAGTTTTTTATTTAGTTATTGTTAGAAAATATCCTAATCGGTATATATTAAAGAGTTTCACACAGGGTCTGCTGCCTGTGAGATTCTTTCGTTCTAGTTTTCCAAACATCCTGTGCCACACCTTAATTACTGTTGCCATTGGCGTATGGGCAAACGTGTCTGCCATGGTTATTATCTTGGAGTAGCCGCGCAGCTCTTCTCTAAACTGTGCCAGGGTGCGCATAGCCTCCTCGGTTTTACTTATAAACACCTCATTACACTCGTAGTCTGTGAGGTTCATGGGATTGTCGATATGGCGAATCTTGACATTAGACTTTTTTAGTTGCTTGCCAAACAGCACGTCTTCATATCCGTAATACCTGAAACGCTCGTCGAAGGGATGGGCAATAGCCACCTCGCGCCGTATCATGAAATTGGTGGTGCGGAAACTTTTATATGGATTGAGCGAGCGCTTATCTACAGAATGATTGGGGGCTGACATGAACTCATAAAGATACCTGATATTGCCTTTAAGGGCATCGGCATCGCCAACAATGCTCAAGCCGCCATCGACAACCTGCTCGTCGTAATATTTAAGGTAGCGCTCGATAAAGAAATCATCGGGAACCTCTAAATCGCAGTCTAAAAACAGTAGCCATTCGTACTGGCTGGTTTTCGCTAAGAAATTCCTGATGGACGCACGGCCTACGTTCTTTTCTCTAATGATATATGTACAGTTGGGCAGGTCAGAGATTTTCTTGTTCTCTCCAACAATAAGCTTATCCGTAGAACCATCATCTGCTACGATAATCTCGTAGCGGATATTCGCCTGGGCGGCCTGCTTCTGCAAGGTTTCAACCATAGCAAAGCATGAATAATTATATACTGGTATAAGTATTGACAGTTCCATATATCTAAGGCAAAAATAATCAAAAAATATTATAACGGGAAATTTCAACTCTTTAATTTGCGATATTTATATAAAAAATAGTAATTTTGCGCTGTTAAATAAGAATTATGTTTTAATAAAGGTATGAAAAATTATTTTATCAAATTGTCAGCATTGCTCGTAATGCTGGTGTGCGTTGAAAGCGCTCAGGCACAGTTTAATTTAGGCAATATTCTTGGCGGAGTATTGGGTGGAAAATCTTCTGAGAAAACAACTTCAGAGTCAACAAAAACAAGTGACTTGATTAGCGGTCTTACATCAATATTCTCATCAGAGAAACAGGCATCACAGGAGAGCATCGTGGGCACATGGGTATATAGTGAGCCTGCAATAGTACTGTCGTCAGACAATTTCCTTACAAACGCTGCTGCGAAGCTGGCTGCCGGAAAGGTTGAGGACAAGCTGTCGGAGGTATTGTCAAAATACGGCATTAAGGCTGGCGCTCTGACCATTACCTTTAATGAAGACGGCACATTTACCGAGACTATTGGTACGAAAAAGATTTCGGGCAAATGGACTATTACTGACTCAAAGCTTAACCTTACCTTTGGAAAGCTTGCATCTAAAACAATTCCTGTAACCACACAGATGGAAAACAACAAACTCATGTTTGTAACCGACGCAACAAAGCTGCTCGACTTTGTGAAAAACATAGCAAGCAAGTCGACCAACTCGAAAATACAGACCATCACAAGCCTGATGAAAAGCGTGAATGGCATGGAAGCAGGATTGACATTGGAAAGAAAATAAAATCCAACCTTTCCATTGGAAAGAGCAGAAAACAGGGGCGGAATACCTTAAAAAAACTTAAATAAACATTGGTATTGAATAATTCCCCTGTTTCTATTCTGCCAACATCATTAAAAAGTAGTAACTTTGCAGCCGCTATCACGAGATGATAGCATGAAATTCATTTAACTAATAAATTTTTAAAACAAAATGGCAACAAAAATCAGATTGCAGCGCGGCGGTCACAAAGGTTATGCAGTGTATCGCATTGTAGTCGCTGACGTAAGAGCACCACGTGATGGTAAATTTACTGAGAAGCTTGGTATGTACAATCCAAACACAAATCCTGCCACAGTAGATTTGAATTTCGAGCGTGCACTTTACTGGGTTGAGAATGGCGCACAGCCAACAGACACAGCCCGCAACATTCTTAGCGGCGAGGGTGTTTACCTTATGAAGCATCTCCGTGGCGGTGTTAAGAAGGGTGCATTCGATGAGGCTACAGCTCAGAAGAAGTTCGACGCTTGGAAGGCTGACAAGCAGAAGGGTCTTGACGCATTCTATGCTGCAGAGGCAAAGGCTAAGAAAGAGGCTGCTGCTAAGGCTCTCGAAGCAGAGAAGAAGGTTAATGAGGCTATAGCTCAGAAGGTAGCAGAGAAAAGAGCTGCTGCTGCAGCTGCTCAGGCTGAGGCTGAGGCTCCAGCTGTTGAGGAGACACCTGCAGAGGCTTAATCTTCTATTTCAAAGAAACAAAAAAGGCTGGACTTTATGTCTGGCCTTTTTGCATATAAAAGCGTTCGTAAGCTTTTGCCACCTTCAGATAGTCGTGGTGTTTCCTTATATACTCTATACTCTGACTCTTTAGTTGGGGTATTAGCTCGGGATGGGCAACTAATCTCTCCAGTTCCTCATAGACACTATCGTATGTGGGTTTAACATTAACTATCGGGCGCAGGTGTTGCTCATTTATTATCTCATAATTCTCTGGTTCGCCGCCTCCCACACAGATTATGCCTTTAGACATTGCCATAAGGGGATTCATGGAGGGGGTATAACTATACAACTGGTCTAATATGGCATCGCTGCCGTTGACCATCTTCTCATATTCATTAAACGGCACTCCCTCTGCCTTTCTCAACTCTACCCTATCCGGATATTTACGGGCTATATCCTCGGCCGCACGGAGCATAATATCTGTGCCTTTATATTCACTTCTGCCCTTACTTATGCCAATAAAAAGTTTTAGTTTGCCATTATCATTATGTGCTAATGGCGTTTGCGGTTTTATTGGGTATGGTATAAAACTAGTTTTATCGGGGAACACAGGAGCATAGCACACATGATACTCATACAATCCGGATATTATGCCGTCGCAATCGCGGGCAATCATCTTATTTAAATATTCCTTTGCCGTGCCGAGCCATTCAGCCTGCTCTTTCAGGGCATCGGCATTTGTTCTTACCTCATTGCCTATATTAAAGTCGCTATAGCGCAACGGCTTATCGAAAGTGCAGGTATGCACCCAGTACCAATCCATACCAAAGGCTCCGAGAAACACTTTACGGTTATGCTTCCTAAGATAATTATAGAAGAAAAACAAGCGCTCGGCCTTCAGTTCGAAAAACATTGGATTAATGAGCTGCACCACATCATAATTGCGCATGCGAGGCAAGAGGGAGTAGAGTTTTGCCATGAAAAGCAAACCGCCCATAAGACCTGGCTTTCGCGTTACATCAATATCCCTTTTATAACCCTTCCAGAAGTCGCCATTGGAGATAACCGTGACCTCATGTCCCAGTTCTCTCAAGCCATCGGCAAGGGTGGCATGAACATTACTATATTCGCCTATAAGTAAAATTCTCATCTCTCTCGTTTTATCAATGGCAAAGAATATGAAAGGAAACGGATGCCCAATTTATTTCCTGATATAATCCTAAACCATTTGTATTTACTGGTATAACTTTTATTGGGCAACGGATACAGAGCATGTTGCCTCAGTTCGCCAAGGCGCTTGGCCAGTGAGGGCTTATCGTCCATGATAATGGTATAGATATAGTCCATTGCCAACTGCGCTATTCGCCTGTCTAAAGCCTCTCTTTGATTATCGGCCAAGGCAAGGCAAGCGTGCTGCAAGCGGAATATGCCGTCGCGTTTATGGTCTAATCGGCGTTGAACTGCGGTTTTATCGTTGTTGGTTGTAATGGAGTTGGCCCTCTCCCTATACCAATAGGCATTAATAGTTGTATCTGCTAAGTTTTTTGCCTTGAGCATGAGCAATGGGGTAAACTCATCATCCTCATGGAGCACTCCACATGTAAAGGCATGGCCGTTGAGGATGTTTTTTCTGAAAAGATAGCCGCAGGCCGTTGAGCGGATATTCTTATGAAGCATATACTCAATGCCTGTGGTGACAGAGAATGTTTGGCTGTTATTGGCAGAGACACTGTTTGTAAGCAGGAACATGAGCATGTCTAGTTTGTTAGCCTTTAATATCTCTATGCACTTGTCGTAACCAGTCTTTATCAGCATGTCGTCGCCATCGACAAACTGAAGATAATCACCCTTTGCTGCAGAAATGCCTGTGTTTCGCGCTGCACTAAGACCGCTATTCTCTTGACGTATATAAATAATGTCGCTGCCCCACTCCTTTATGTATTCCATTGGATTGGCAGCGGAACCGTCGTCAACAAGTATAATCTCACGCTCATGCCTGTTGAGGTTTAGGGCAACAATACTGCCCACACATTCTCTAAGCATAGCAGGAGGCAGATTGTAATATGTTATAATAAAACTTATCAGCGGCATAGTTTGTGAATTATCTTGTTTAACTGGCACAAGTTATTTAATCCTAATATATTTAGGGTCAGGGCCTTTATCTTATTGGGCAGCGTAAGATTTCTTATGCTTGTTATTTTTCTTTTAGGCAATATGGGGGTGTCGCCTGTGAGCTCTGCCACATCCAACTGTATATTTAACACACTCATGTAATATCTGTCGTCAGCTATCATCGGATATATATCCATAAAGCGCAAATGGGCTTCTAAAAGCATTCGCAGCTGCATGCCTGTAGCTGTGGCGGTGATGCCTGACGGATTCCATTGATAGTTATAATAGCCTGCTGAGGTTGTGGCTATGACCTGGGCTTTGGAGGTGAGGAGCGGCAGTGTCCACATATCCTCGAAAACCTTACCAACAGGATAGGTTATTTCATCAAAGAGGCGGGTTTTGTATATCTTGTTACAGGCATAGGAATGTGTATAGGCCATGCCCTGAGTCCAATAGCTGACTGCATCATGATATGTTTGGTCGGCAAAGGCGAGGCACTGGTCGTTACCCTTGCCGATATACCTTACACCATACTCAAGAATGTCGATTGATGGATTACTGATGATGGTTGACATTAATGTGCCAAAGAGCTGTTCATCAAGAAAATCATCGGAATCAACAAAGGTTATATAATCTCCGCTGGCAATAGCGATTCCTGCATTGCGCGCATCACTTAAACCTCCATTTTGCTTATGTATAACACGCACTCTAGAGTCGCGCGAAGCCCAACTATCACAGATGGCCGGACATTTATCAGGAGAACCGTCGTCGACCAAAATCACCTCAATATTGTCATAATCTTGATTGACAACACTTTCAACACATCTGTTAATAGTGTCCTCAACACGAAAAACGGGTATGACAATGCTTAGTCTCATGATTACTATGCAAACTTACATAAAAATAACGAGAAAGAGACAATAATATTTTGGAAAATGACCAAAAGTGTTGATTACGGAAATATAGATAAAGAAAACCCAGTTATTAATTCAGAATTTGGAATTAATAACTGGGATGATATAGCGGATTGTTCCTTTTATTTATTCTACGCTATAGTCATTAGAATAGCGCAACATCTGCTCTGCATAGCCCTCGCTGTAAGAAATCTTCACGTCGGTGATATTGCCCTCAGCATCTTTTACGGCTGTGTAAACTGGGTTGATGAAGCCCTTATATGGCGCTATGTTCAGCTTGTTGTAACGATTGAGAATCTCCTCGTGAAGCACAGGATCTATCTTCACGCCGTAGGTCTCTACAAGAGCCTTGGCTGCCTCGTAATCGCCAGTTGACTTTACACGCTGTATCTCAGCAAGGAGAGCGCCGAAGAGTGAGCGCAGCTGCTGGTAGTCGTTAATCTTGATGTAGGTCTTGCCATCGCGCTTAACCATCTCTATAACGTCTTTGCCACCCTCTGCCTTGCCCTTGCCATTCTCGTATGCCCAACGGGCAATGAGGGCACGATTGCGCATGTGTGCCTCTTCTATCTGGTCGCCCAGCTTGATTCTTACCACCTGTGTAATCAGGCCGTTTTGCATCTGGCTGATGTAGTTTGACTTGTAGGCCTCTGCATCTGGCAGAAGTCCGAGCTCAACGAGTTTCGGATCGGCAAGATAATAGAGGGCAAAGAGGTCTGCACGTGCTTCCTCGATAGTGCTGCCATAAGCCTTGAGAGCCTCTGAGTCAACACCCGGAGCCAGTTTGCCACTACCATGGCCAAGACACTCGTGAAGGTCGGTGTGCAAATCGTCGGTGGCATCGCCATATTTCTTGATGAGCGCGATCTCTTCTTCGCCATAAGCAAACTCCTGAAGCATGCCGCTGCCTTGTGATGCTTTGGCGTAGGCATCGGTGAGATTGGCTATTGTAACAGACTTGCTACCGTGCTCTGCTCTAACCCAGTTGCTATTAGGCAGGTTGATGCCAATGGCTGTAGATGGATAGAGATCGCCACCGAGGATGGCCGCCTTGATAACCTTGGCAGAGACGCCCTTAACGGTTTCTTTCTTGAACTCTTTTGCTACTGGCGAATGGTCTTCAAACCATTGTGCGCTATCGCTGAGTATAGTGGTGCGCTTGGTTGCCTCAAGGTCTTTGAAGTTGACAATACTCTCCCAAGAACTCTTGATTCCTAATGGGTCGCCGTATGACTCGATGAAGCCGTTGACAAAGTCAACCAGCGGCTCGGTATTCTCCACCCATGCTATGCTATACTCGTCAAAGGTTTTCAGGCAACCTGTCTCGTAATAAGAAACGAGTTTGTCGATAACCTCCTGCTGCTTGGCATCCTCGGCGTATGGACGGGCGAGGCGGAGATATTCAACTATCTTGGTCAGGGTCTTGCCATATTTTCCTTGTGTTGTCCATCTATCTTCATAGATTTTGCCGTCAGCTCCCTTGACAAGGGTGGAATTCATGCCATGCATCACAGGGCGCTCTGCGTCGCCAGCTGCTTTTTCCTTGGCATAGAAATCCTCTGCCTCCTGTTGGGTTACACCTTGGTAGTAGTTGCAGGCACTGGTAAGGATAACATCCTCGCCCTCAGCAAGGTTTACACGCTTTGGCATAACCTCGGGATTGAAGATAACGTCGGCAATAAGGTCGGAGCATTGTGTCTGCTCTACAAACCACTCGCGGCTAAATTCTGGCACAAACTTGTCGCAACCGTAGTGATGGTGGATACCGCTGCTGAACCACAGGCGCTTGAGATACTCCTCGAAAACCTTGAAGTCCTGACTCTCACGGTCGCCGTTATAATGCTGGTAGAGGTCTTCCATCATCTTGCGTATCTCAAGATTGTGACGTCCGTTCTGGTCGAAAAGTATGTCACGTCCCCAGAGGGCTGCTTCCTGAAGATAATAGATGAATGTCTTCTGCTGAAGTGTCAGGCTGTCGAAGCCTTCCACCTGATATCTGAGCATTTGTATGTCGGCAAATCGCTCATCGTTATACTGAAACTCTGCGTTTTGTTGCTTGTTGTCGCATGAGCAGTTTACTATCAGCGCTGATAAAAGCATTGTCTTGATGTATTTGTTCATTATTAAAATAAATAGTTATTGAAAAAAATTGGTTTTCTGCGAAAAAACCTCGTCACTAATGAACACAAAAGCAACGAGGTTTATATACTTTAGAATAGCCTGAAGGGCATCAGTTGTTGACCGAACCGCCAACGATGTCGAGTAGCTCATTGGTGATGGCTTGCTGACGACTCTTGTTGTACTGCAGATTCAATTCACGCAATAGTTCATCGGCATTATCCGTAGCTGTCTGCATGGCCACCATACGGGCGGCATGCTCGCTGGCATTGCTATCAAGCAGAGCTGTATAGATAATGAGATGTGCATACTTAGGGATGAGCTTGCTCAATACTGTACGCATATCAGGCTCTACGATGAAGTTGTCGTTCAGCGGCTTTGCGCTAATGTCAGTCTCACGTGTTTGCTGTCCCTTCTGCTGCAGATACTCAACCGCCTGACGGGTAACAATATTGGTTGTCAGGTCGCGCTCATGGTCACGCTTCAACTCACTTTCTATGTCGATAGGCATAATGGTCTTGCGTGTGAGAATCTGACTGCCCGCACTCTTGAAGTGATGGTAAATCATCTCCACGCGATCAATCTCGCCCTTGGCATACATAGTGCCCACCTCTCTTGCTATCTCAATGCATTGAGCAGCATTAGGTTTGTCTGCCAGCTCGTTGAAATCGCCAGCTGGTTTGAAACCAAGCTTCTGCACTTTCTCTGCCACTTTTCTTCCTATAGGATAGATAACGATATTCTCCTTACCCAAATCCTGATAAGAGTCTATTGCCTGTTGCATCTGCTTGATGATGTTGGCATTGAAACCACCACAAAGACTGCTGTTGCTCGCAAAGACCAAAAGAGCCACGCGCTTTACTGGACGTTCTTCCGTAAACACATTATGGGCATCAACCTCAGACGCAAGAAATGTCTTCAGAATATGCTCAAGCATGGTTTCGTAAGGCAACATGTTCTCTATCATCACCTGAGCGTGATGCAACTTTGACGACGCAACCATCTTCATAGCACTCGTAATCTTACGGGTGCTATTCACGCTGGCTATTCTGCCTTTAATCTCTTTCAGTGAAGGCATTTAATTTTCAATTTTAAGTTATGAGTTATGAATTTTGAGCTACAGCATACTGACAAGCAATATGCTGTAACCCAAAGACATAATTTTTTTACTTATATGTACCTGCGATATCAGCCATAACAGCCTCTATCACCTTTGTGGTCTCATCGTCTATCTTACCGCTGCCCAAGGTGTCGATAACCTCCTGATGTGTAGAACGGAGTTTGTCGAGGAAGGCATCCTGACACTCGCGAATCTTGTCAACAGGTACATTGTGCATCAAGCCGTGTGTACCGCAATACAGGATAGCTATCTGCTCGCCTACTGGCATTGGAGAATATTGTGGCTGAATGAGCAACTGAGTGTTCTTGCGGCCACGGTCGAGAGTCATCGCTGTAACGGCATCCATATCGCTTGAGAACTTTGAGAAGCTCTCCAACTCACGATACTGTGCCTGGTCAATCTTCAGAGTTCCGGCAACCTTCTTCATTGACTTAATCTGAGCAGAACCACCCACACGTGACACAGAGATACCTACGTTGATAGCAGGACGGAAACCTTGGTTGAACAGGTCGCTCTCAAGATATATCTGACCATCGGTAATAGAAATCACGTTGGTTGGAATATAAGCTGACACGTCGCCTGCCTGTGTCTCGATGATAGGCAAAGCGGTTAGCGAGCCACCACCCCTTACATGACCCTTCATACATTCTGGCAGGTCGTTCATCTGCTCTGCCACTTCCTGCTGCTCGTTAATCTTGGCAGCACGCTCAAGCAAGCGTGAGTGGAGATAGAACACATCACCTGGATATGCCTCACGACCAGAAGGACGACGAAGGATGAGTGACACCTCACGGTAGGCAACAGCCTGCTTAGACAGGTCGTCGTAAACCACAAGAGCTGCATGACCACGGTCACGGAAATACTCACCTATGGCTGCACCGGCAAATGGTGCATAGTACTGCATAGCTGCTGGATCGGCAGCAGTAGCAGATACAATGATTGTATATGGCAGAGCGCCACGCTCTTTCAGGTTCTGAACCAAAGCGGCAACAGTAGATGCCTTCTGGCCAATGGCCACATAGATACAATATACTGGTTTGCCAGCTTCATAGAAACTCTTCTGATTGATGATGGTATCGATGGCAATAGCGGTCTTACCAGTCTGGCGGTCGCCAATGATAAGCTCACGCTGTCCTCTACCAATAGGAATCATTGAGTCAACAGCCTTAAGACCTGTCTGAAGAGGTTCCTTAACCGGCTGACGATAAATCACACCAGGAGCCTTGCGGTCAAGAGGCATCTCGAAAGAGTTGGTAAGGTCAATATCACCCTTACCGTCGATTGCCTGTCCCAGTGGATTAATAACACGGCCAAGCATATTGTCATTAACGCGGATAGAGGCAATGCGCTTGGTACGCTTAACAACCATACCCTCTTTAATGCCCGATGTTGTACCGAGAAGCACACAACCCACGTTGTCTTCCTCAAGGTTCATCACAATAGCCATGGTGCCATTCTCAAACTCCAGAAGCTCATTGGCCTCAGCATTGCGCAAACCATAAATACGAGCCACACCATCGCTTACCTGAAGTACGGTGCCCACCTCGTCGAATTTCGCGCTGTCGCTGATTCCCTTTAGTTGTTCAATCAGAACCTGAGAAACTTCACTTGGTTTAATTTTATCTGACATGTTATAGTTCTTTTAGTTGACTTATATACTCAAACTTGTATACTAGAAACTTTTAACTCGTCTACTAACAACTTGTCTACTCGTTTACTAACAACTTGTCTACTTGTTTACTCGTTTACTTGTTTACTCGTTTACTTGTTTACTTGTCTACTCGTCAACTTGTCTACTTTAAAATAATTTACTTACTCAACTGTGAGAGTATAGTATTGAGTCTTGTCTTGACACTTGCATCCATGCGATAGGTGTCATACTCAAGAATGAAACCACCGATGATGTCGGCATCTACTTCTGTCTCAAACTCCACAGTTCCATTCGTATTACTCTCAACCAACTGCTTCATCTTCTGCTCTACGGCAGGAGAAACGGTTGCAGCAGTTGTGAGTTTTCCGCGGATGATGTTCTTCTGCTTTCTATAAAGAGTGATATACGAATTAGCCATGAATTGCATCACGCTCTCACGGTCTTCCTTGATTACAAGGTTGATAAAGCTTTCGGTTAGCTGACTTACATCGCCACCGGCTGCTGTTTTCAGAAGCATAGCCTTATTTTCCTTTGAGAGCATGGGATTGTCTATCGTAAACTTCAACTCAGGTACGGAAATATAGCTCTGTGCAAGAGTTTGCATCTCGCTATATACCTTATCCTCAAGTTTGGCATCCACACTACACTTGAGCAGTGCACGGGCGTATCTCACCGATATTACTCCAACATTCATAACTATAATTATTTATTATCAGAGGAAGAGACCTCATCCAGCATACGGTCAATCAAATCCATCTGGGCCTTATCGTCGGCAAGTTTGCCACGAACAACCTTTTCTGCAATACCAACGCTGAGCACAGCCACCTGATTGCGAATAGCATCAAGAGCTGCCTGCTTCTCGCTATCAATCTCAGCACGAGCCTCGCTGATAAGGCGTGTGCCTTCCTCGCGTGCCTTCTGCTGAGCCTGCTCAACAATGGCATCACGGGTAGCAGCAGCCTCTTTCAATATATCAGCCTGCTTCTGACGTGCCTCCAATAAGATAGCCTCGCCCTCTTCCTTAATGTTGGTTAGACGCTCTGATGCCTCATGTGCTTTCTTAAGACTTTCGTCTATATAAATTTTGCGCTTCTCAACCATATTAACGATGGCAGGGAAACCAAATTTTGAAAGCACAAAAAACACTACCAGAAACGCTAAAGTCATCCAGAAAAGAAGACCAAGGTCAGGGGTTAGTATTGATGGCAAATTAAGTGAATCCATTTGCTGTTATTTAAATTGCAACTCTTATGTTTAGATAAGGAATGCACATGCTGCGATGGCGAAAAGAGCACAACCCTCAACGAAAGCTGCTGTAAGAATCATGTTTGTCTGAATCTTACCAGTTGCCTCTGGCTGACGAGCGATAGCATCCATTGCACTACCACCAATCTTACCAATACCCAAACCAGCACCGATTGTTGCTATACCTGCTCCAAGACCACAGCCAAGCTCTGCCAGACCTTCAGCTGCCAATAATAATGTTGAAATCATAATCTAAAAGTTTTTTATTTGTTATTAAATATTTTATTACTAATTAATTTATTCTGCGTGTTCCTCTACATGTGCCAAACCTATGAATACTGAACTTAGAAGCGTGAACACATATGCCTGAACAAAGGCAACAAGCACTTCAAGAGCATACATGAACAGCAACATTACGATACTGAACAGGTTCATGGCCTCTCCACCAATAACTCCAAGAGTAGTACCAAAGAAGATTACACATGTGAAGCTGAGCATAACGGCATGGCCGGCCATCATATTTGCGAAGAGACGAATCATCAGCGCAAAAGGCTTGCTTATTATTCCGAAAAGCTCTATTGCTGGCATAAGAGGTATTGGGAACTTAAGCCACCATGGAACATGTGGATTGAAGATATCTTTCCAATATAACTTATTTCCAAACAAGTTGATGGCAAGCATCGTACAAAGAGCAAGGAACAAGGTGACATTAATATTTCCTGTTACGTTTGCTGCTCCTGGTATCAATCCCAACAGATTGGTTGTGAAGATGAAGAAGAAGAGAGTAAGCAAAAATCCTGCATACTTCTTATACTGATGCTCGCCAACGTTTGGACGAATTACATCATCATGGATATACATCACAAGCATCTCCATTACACCAACGATACCGCTTGGTGCTGCACTTGTCTCATCACGCTTTTTGTACCATCTTGCACATGACAGGAATAATACAAGCAACAATATAACCGTAAGCATAAGCTGAGCTACGAGCTTGGTGATACTCAAGTCGAGCGGACGCTCAGAGGTGCCATCAGGCATCTTCTCATACACCTTATCATGATGATTCTCATCAAGATAGAATCCTTCGGGCAGAGTCTGAGTTGTACAGATATGCCATTCACCTGTAGCATTGCTTCTTATGATAACAGGCAGATGTATTGTTAAATGCGTGTCATTCCATGTAGCGAAATGCCAGTCATAAGAGTCGGCAAGGTGATGTATAACCACCTCTGGGATATTTATCTCAACACCCTTACCTTCAGTACGTTTATTTATATCTGAATGCAACAGGTATAAAGAGCCACCTACTATGCCTGTAATGCCTAAACAGATTAGCAACATAATATAATGTTGCTTAATCCAGCGGATAATGTCTGGCAAAGGGTTCTTAAATTTTATTTTCATCTGTGAATTAATATTTTTAAATCATCAAGAGCGATTAGACAATCTCGCGAAATATACCGAATGATGTACAAGATGTATTACATAAAACGACATAAACACTAGGAAGAACTCGAGCATCGCCTCACGTCCACATATTATATAATATACAAACATCGTGGCTAAAGCCAAAAGCATTCTGAAACCTGATACTGCTGTATAAAACGTTGTCAGACTCTCAGGACTTTTTTTTGCCACAGCACGCCATATCAACGCATCTGCAGAAGTGAAGACGAGGGAGAAAACAGCACTTACAATAAGCGGGATGTTAATACTCCATAACTTTAGGACTTGAACTAATATCAAACCTACAAAGTAAGCAAAAGCGGATATACAAATGCTCTGCTTGAAGTATCGCCAACTCAACTTGTCAATGTCTGCCATAATCACGAAATAATCTCTCGACTGAATTAATGACTTACAATTCCACACACAAGCTTACCTTGTTCTTCTTAATCTCAACAAATCCACTTTCTATCATAAGCTCATACTTGCCTGTGGGGGTCTGATACACCACCTTGCCTCTCTCGAGCAAAGATATCAGCGGAGCGTGATTATCAAGAATCTGAAACTCGCCACTACATCCGGGTACAGTAACTGATGTAACTGGACCTTCGAATTCAATTTTTTCTGGTGAAACTATCTTTAAACTTAAAGCCATAGTTGTTTGCTTTCTATGCTTGTTTTGCCTGTTCCATCAACTTCTTAGCCTTAGCCTTAACATCCTCGATAGTACCTACGTTGAGGAATGCCTGCTCTGGCAGATCGTCTACCTCACCATCAAGAATAGCATTGAAACCCTTGATTGTGTCCTCGATAGATACCATTACACCTGGTATACCGGTAAACTGCTCTGCAACAGTAAATGGCTGTGAAAGGAAACGCTGAACACGACGAGCGCGGTTTACTGTGAGCTTATCGTCGTCAGACAACTCGTCCATACCAAGAATTGCGATAATATCCTGCAGCTCATTGTATCTCTGAAGAATCTGCTTTACTCTCTGTGCACAATCATAGTGCTCCTTACCAACAATCAGTGGATCGAGAATACGTGATGTACTGCCCAGTGGGTCAACGGCTGGATAGATACCAAGCTGTGTAATCTTACGATCGAGCACGGTTGTGGCATCAAGGTGAGTAAAGGTTGTAGCTGGAGCTGGGTCGGTCAAGTCATCGGCAGGCACATAAACAGCCTGTACTGATGTGATACTACCATTCTTTGTTGATGTAATACGCTCCTGCATGGCTCCCATCTCAGATGCCAATGTTGGCTGATAACCTACAGCTGATGGCATACGGCCAAGAAGTGCAGACACCTCTGAACCGGCCTGAGTGAAACGGAAGATATTATCAATAAAGAACAGGATATCGGCAGCCTTGCCATCCTGACCATTATCACGGAATGTCTCAGCAACGGTAAGACCAGACAAAGCTACTGAAGCACGAGCACCTGGCGGCTCGTTCATCTGACCGTATACAAGTGTTGCCTGACTCTTCTTCAATTCCTCTGGGTCTACAAGACTCAAATCCCATTTTCCCTCATCCATTGCCTGACGGAACTTCTCGCCATAACGGATTACGCCTGACTCAATCATCTCACGGATAAGGTCGTTACCCTCACGAGTACGCTCTCCTACTCCAGCGAATACAGAGTAACCGTTATGTCCCTTAGCGATATTATTGATAAGCTCCATGATAAGCACGGTCTTTCCTACACCGGCACCACCAAACAAACCAATCTTACCACCTTTAAGGTATGGCTCGAGCAAGTCAATAACCTTGATACCTGTTGCAAGCATTTCCTTGCGTGTTGACAACTCATCAAAAGCTGGCGCCTCGCGATGAATTGGATATGCTCCCTGCATATCAAGCTGTTTCATACCATCAATAGGCTGACCAATAACGTTCAGCATTCTACCCTTAACCTGTTCTCCTGCTGGCATCTGTATAGGTGCACCCATAGCTACAGCCTCTAATCCACGCTTCAAGCCGTCTGTATTATCCATAGCCACACAACGAACAGTATCTTCACCGATGTGCTGCTGCACCTCTACAATGAGTTCGCGTCCGTTACCACGGTCAATCTTCAGGGCCTCATGAATCTTAGGCAACACTTTCTCTGCATCAGCACCTGCTGTGTCAAAATATACGTCAATAACAGGTCCGATAATCTGAGAAATGTGTCCAATAATCTGTGACATAATTTTATATTTTATTTTTTTAATTATCTATTCTTCTTCAATAGT
>X430_Giraffe__coassemble_34_pt1 | contig 26546 bp, 20 predicted proteins | sample X430_Giraffe__metabat2_high_PE_008 | metagenome-assembled genome bin X430_Giraffe
AAATATTTTTTTGTTCAGAATTCTCGAGTTTTGAGGGCGTTAATTGGGGATTTTGAAAATTTTTTGTCAAAATTTTTCGCAAGAGAAATGAATTAAGGATTTTGGGATTACTCATCCGCCAACATTCGTTCATCGTTAATCGTTCAACGCTCAACGTTCATCGCTCAACGTTAATCGTTAATCGTTCATCGCCTCGTCAACTAAAAAACCAAATAATTTTTTGGCACTTTGGTTTATTTCGGCTACCTTTGTGAGACAAGGAAAAACGAATAACAACATGGATAAACTCTCCAAGGAACAGCGACACAAGAACATGGCGGCGATAAGGTCGAAAGACACTAAGCCTGAGATTATTGTGCGCCGTTGGCTGTGGAGCAGAGGATTCAGGTATCGGTTGAATCATAAGCGGTTGCCGGGACACCCTGACCTGGTGTTGAGGAAGTACAGGACGTGCATATTCGTGAATGGATGCTTCTGGCATGGGCACAATGTAAGCCTCATCCCTACCCTCTCTCCGAATGGCGAGGGGAATTACAATATTGAGAATTCGGAGTGCTGCAGGATTCCAACTACCAACAGGGAGTATTGGACGAGGAAGATATCAAGAAACATAGAGCGTGACAGGGAGACACAACTGAAACTGGCACAGATGGGATGGCACTGCATTACGGTGTGGGAGTGTGAGCTAAAGCCTGCCGTCCGCAATCATACGCTTACTGCGCTGGAGCACACACTTAACCGCATATTCCTAAAGGATATCTCAATAAGTTATAAACTGCCTGAAGAGGAACATTGGATGGCGGCGGAGGAGTGAGAGGGATATAATTTTTAAAAAACCAAATTAAATTTTGGCATTCTGCTTTATTTGGAGTATCTTTGCAGATTATGCAAAACTTATGAAAAGACGCTATTTTTTATAGATTCAAGCCCCGTCTTCATCACAATAATAACCACTCCGTTTTGGTGCTTGGCGGAAACATTAATAACAAAGAGCTTTAAAAGAAATAAACTAAAAACTATATAACGAGAATCATTTCGTTTCTGAAGGAACAGAACTGGAAACTCTAATAAGCAGAAGCAGAATTGATGATGTTCTCACGCGAAAATCTTCGTGAGGGGATACGTCATGCTTTTGTCTGCAGCGTTTCCAGTCGCTTGTTCCTTGAGCGTGACTGCCCCTTGCGTTTTTTCACAAACGTTAGGGGCTTTTTGTGTTTGGGGAAAGGGAATAGACTTTAATGCTAATTTGTTGAATTATTAATGTACCATGGATGAAAATAATACATTGAGACAAAGAGATTGTAAGAAGAAATTAAGGGTTACTATGCCTAATGGGAAAGTAATCTGTCACAAAAGTGCAACATTAACTCTAATTGATGTATTAATTGAGATTGGTTCTGAAAACTTTGGCAGAATAAAGACTGAGAATTGTCATTTGCCTTTGTTAAGTAAAGAAATATATCCAAAGTATAAAGAATGGATGAAACCAGTTATTGATGGATGGTATATTAATGCTCAAAGCGACACAGGACAAAAATATATGCAATTAATGTCTATAAAATCTCAACTTGGTTTAAACATGGAAATTGAGGTGGGAACAGAGTTTATTACAAGCGATAAAAGGGTTGAACAGAAATCAAAAAAACGTGATAATAAACTTCTTGTTAAGTTTCCTGATGGAGAATTTATAGGCGAAACAAATCCTATTGACACATTTATCAATACTATATGGAAAATAGGAATAGATGAAATATACAAGAAAGAGATAAAAATATCTGGTAAAAACTTGATTACTACAAGTAAAACATACAATGGACAAGTACAAGTTAACACAAATCGATGGTTAACAGTTCCTAATACAACTAAAGACAAATATAAAAGTTTACGAATAATTGGTGCGTATATGCATATAAATTTGGAAGTAACTATCATATAACCTATGTATAATTAACAACTTCATACTATGGATATAAAGGAATTTGCAAAAGACTTTATTGACAATGTCAAGATGTCTGTTGAAATGAACGATGTGGATTATGACCAAGAGTTGGCCACAAGTATATTAGAATATATGGAAGACAATGGAGAGGTAAACGCCCCAGAGATTTGTTCTTTCCAGAAAACACGAACTCGTATAACTGCATATGATTATAATGATGAAGCAGAATCTCTTGACCTTTTCTATCTTGTTAAAGCTGACACTTTACTAGGCAAAGTAAATAACAATAAAGTTCAACAAGGTTTCAACTTTCTTATGGCTTTTTATCGTGAAGCTATGAATGGTCAATTGTTCAAGAACCAAGAAATAGCTCCAAGTGATGAAATAGTTGAGGTTGCAAAATTGGTGCAAAGTACTAAAGGGCAAATAAAACAACTTCGAATATATGTAATATCTGATGGATTAACTGATCCATCTGCTATTCCTTCTGCTGTTGAAAGTGAAGATGAGGAATATGTAATTGAATATAATGTTTGGGATATGCAACGTGTTTACCAGCAACATAATATACGAGCTGGTAAGGAAAAAGTAGAAATAGATTTTCCAACAACTTACAATACAGAATTACAATGTCTGAAGATGAGTGATCAAAATTTATTTGTTGATGCTTATCTTGCTATTATACCAGGAATAACATTAGCTAAGATATACAAGCAGTATCAACAGGTTTTGTTAGAAAAGAATGTGCGTACTTTTCTTCAGTTTAAAGGCAAAGTGAATAAGGAGATCCGAAAAACTCTTCGAACAGCACCCGATATGTTTTTTTCATATAACAATGGTATATCAACAACAGCCAGTGAAATTGAAACAAAGGAAATTGATGGCATGTTATATATAACAAGATTATATGATTGGCAGATAGTTAATGGTGGTCAAACAACAGCATCTATTGCAGCTTCGCTTACTGACAAGGATGTAGATCTTAGCAAAGTTTATGTTCCGATGAAAATAAGCGTTATAAGAGATTCGGAGCGTGATGATGAGATTATAAAATCAATATCGGTTTCTGCTAATAGCCAAACAGCCATTAAGAATTCTGACTTTTCCGCCAATGACCCATATCTAGTCGATCTTGAAAAATATAGCCGTTCAGAATGGGTTCCAAATGGAAACAACAAACCAATTTGCAAGTGGTACTTCGAACGCACTCGTGGTCAATATCTTGACCAGCTTGCACAACTAAATGGCTTTAATGAGAAGAGTTTCAAAATTGAATATCCGAAAAAGCAAAAGATAACAAAGACCGATATTGCTAAATATGAAACGGCATGGAAACAAAGACCATATGATGTCTGTTGGGGTGCAGAACAAAATTATAAGAGATTTGTAATTGATATTAAACGTGAAAAACCAACAATCTCTCCCGTTTATTTTAAAAATGTGATTGCTAAGGGGATTCTTTTTAATACAATAGATACAATAGTTAAATCTAAAAATCTTGGCGGATACAAAGCAAACATGAATGCATATTTAATGTCATCTGTATCCTTCTTATCGGAAGGTAATTTAGATTTAACTTATATTTGGGAGAAGCAGAAAGTGCAGCAAGAAGTTATTGATAAAGTTGAGCAACTTATTTCAATGGTATGGGAACACATAACAGGAAGTTCTTCTGGTGGTAATCAATCTTCTAATGTTGGAGAATGGACAAAGCGACCTGATTGTTGGAATAAACTTAAACTTAAACTAGGAGAATTAGACAAGTTTGGAGAAAAAATGATGCAACCAGATATAAATGAAGACGGTTCATATTTGAACGAAACCCAGCAAAACAGAATAAAGGAGGCAGAATCAATAGAACCTAATTATTGGTTTGGTTTAGCAAACTGGGCTAAAAGTCAAAATTTATTAACACCAATAGAACGCAAGGCTGCATTTAATTTTGGAACAATGAAGTCACGTAATCGTGGTATAACATCATTAAAACAAGCACTTTTTGCATTAAAGATTGTAGAAAAAGCAAAAGAATTAGGATTTGGAAAATAATCATGAGCAATTGAACAGATTATTCAAAAAGAATTTAGACAATACTAATGGCTATCGTTATTTGCAATTCTCCACATCAAAATAATTTGTCAAAGAATTGGGAATATTATTTGGATGTAAAGAATTTATAATAAAGAATGATTGATAAACCAAAGTGATTCTTGCACGATAGAGATCTTCTGGCAATACGTTTTGAAATATTAAAAATATGCATAAATTACCAAGACATAAGACAATAAGAGTTTTTGAAGGCTTTGCTGGGTATGGCGGAGCTACATTTGGATTACGCCGTTCAGGGGTTCGTCACAAAGTAGTTGGGTATTCAGAAGTTGACGAAGACGCTATAGAATTATATCAATATAATTTCCCTGAAGTTCGCAATTTGGGAGATATAACAAAACTTAACCCCAATAGTAGACAATGCCCTAATTTTGATTTGTTTACAGGAGGTTTTCCATGCCAACCTTTTTCTACGGTAGGCAAGAGACAGGGACAGGAAGATGAAAGAGGTCGCGGAACTCTTTTTGGAGATATAATTCGCATTTGTGAAGTAAAACAACCACAATATATTTTGTTAGAGAATGTAAAAGGATTGTTAACAGGGAAAATGCGTTCAACTTTTGAAATAATAATAGATGAACTTAATCGGATTGGTTATGATACTCGATATGCAGTGCTTAACTCTAAAGATTACGGGATTCCACAAACAAGAGAGCGACTTTGGATATTTGGTTATCTTGGAGAATTACCTAAAGATTTTAATTTAATCCCACCTGAAGAACCATTGCAAGGTTATTTGGCTGATTTTCTTGACAAAAATCCAGCTGCTGAATTATACAAAACTCAAAAACAAATAGCTAGAATACATGAGATACATAATAATGATGTATTTGATGTAACAGAACCTCTCTGTTATGATATATATAATAGGAAAATACGTACTGACAAAATATGTATGACCGTAACACCGCCAGAACATAATGTTATTAGAATAATTGAACCAATGCAAAATGGCAAAGAAAGATTTAGGAAACTTTCACTTGAAGAGCATTTTCGTTTAATGGGTTTTAATATGGATGGTGTAAATAATGAAATACAATTCCCGCCATCTCAAAATTACACAAAATTAGGTAGAAGAGCTGGGAATGGCTGGGATGTTAATTTAGTTGGTATCTTGTTTAATCACATATTCTGGCAATTATTATGAAAATAGATATAACATCTATGTTCTTCAACTCTAGTATCGAAGGACAAACAGCGACTCCAGCTTGGGGAACATCAATAGGACAAAACAAATCAAGGGGTTGTCGCATTGATGATTTTAAGAGTGATATTGTAGAGATGATCATAGGTATGACATACAAAAGTGTTGTGGACCTAGATAATCTTGATGTTTCAAAAGGTAGTGCGACAAGAGATATTATAACCTGTTCTGTTTTTGAAGATGTTTATATTAACAACAAGAAAATTGAAAATACTCAATATGTTTTGCTGTTGGTACGCGAACATTCTAAGAGTCATGATGGAAGATTATTAATAAGTTATGCCCCATATATAAAATATAATGATATTGAGAATCAATCTTGTATAAACTTAATGCAAGAATATTTAGGATGTAGTCCTGAAGGCTGTTGGTTTGTCTATGATATATCAATAAGAAATCAATCAGAATTACATTTTAGTGCTGTAGTAGTAGATGCCTTAGCACCGAAAATATATGAAAAATCAAGTAATAGTCAGAGTCGCTCAAAGGAATGGAAAGAATTAATACCAACAGATAATTCAGGACAAAATTTTTTTTGTGAACCTCTCCAACAAATCTTCTACGGCGCCCCTGGTACTGGCAAATCAAATACTATCAAGAGAGAAGTTGATGACAAAAACAAGAAGAAGTTTAGAGTAACATTCCATCCTGATAGCGACTATTCTACATTTGTTGGATGCTATAAACCAAAATCTTCAAAAGATATAAATATAATAAAACAACCCATTCTTGATTATGATAGTCTTGTTGACAAATTCAAGGAATATCTGAATGTTCCTAATGTAAATATAACCAAAGTATGCACAGTGTTTGGTTTTGACTATCATGATAGTATCTTAAGAATACAAGAAAATGGACATAAAATTCTTGATTTGGTAAACGATGCCTATAAAAGTAATACGTCCTATGACTCGGTTGTGCGTGGAGGTATGGCATGTTTTGAAAAATATCCTATTGTGGATAATAGTTCGAAAATCACTTACGAATTTGTACCCCAAGCCTTCACAAAGGCTTACACTGAAGCATGGAATACGGAAGAGGAAGTTTTTCTGATAATTGAAGAGATAAACCGTGGCAACTGTGCCCAGATATTTGGTGATTTGTTCCAGTTGCTTGATAGAAAGGATGGTGTTTCTGAATATCCTGTTGATGCAGATACAGACTTGCAAAACTATCTGTCTGAGGCATTAGCAGAAACAACGAGGACTGACATTCCAGAGGATGTAAAAAGCGGAAAGAAATTAATGTTGCCAAGCAACCTATACATTTGGGCAACAATGAACACAAGCGACCAATCGCTGTTCCCAATAGATAGCGCTTTTAAGCGTCGCTGGAACTGGAAATATATAAAAATAAAGAATCATCCAGAAGAAGACTATAAGATAAAGATTGGAGAAGACAAAAAAGACTGGTGGACCTTTATACAGAAGATAAACGAAATAATAGCCTCAATGACATCGAGCGCAGACAAGCAGTTGGGCTATTTCTTCTGCAAAGCAAAGAATGGAGAGATAGATGAGGAAACATTTGTATCAAAGGTTATCTTCTATCTTTGGAATGATGTGTTCAAAGACTATGGTTTTGAAGATGCCTCTTTGTTCCGCTATACCGACAAAGATGGCATAGAGAAAGACCTTACTTTCCCAGATTTCTATGATGAGAATGGGGATAATGTAGATACTGAGCGATTGGCTGACTTCCTGAAAAAGGTGATGGAATGGAAAGCTAACGATAAAAGCAACGATGACAAATAAACTGATTGCAGATGACAAAGTTCAATCAGATAAAGCTCTTTGAAGAAAAGAAGGTACGCGCCGTGTATGACGACGCGGAAGAGAAATGGTATTTTTCTGTAGTAGATGTGGTGGCGGTATTAACGGATAGTCCTAATCCAAGAAACTACTGGAAAGTACTAAAGCATAGGCTAAAGAATGAGGGTAATGAAACGGTTACAAATTGTAACCAGTTGAAATTGCAAGCCGAAGACGGGAAAATGCGAAAAACGGATGTAGCCGATACTGAGCAGCTTTTCCGACTGATTCAGTCTATACCTTCGCCAAAAGCAGAACCATTTAAACAATGGATGGCGCAAGTGGCAGCACAGCGACTTGACCAGATGCAAGACCCTGAACTAGGTATTCAACAGGCTTTGGCAGATTACAAGCGGCTGGGCTATTCGGACAACTGGATTAACCAGCGACTGAAATCAATAGAGATTCGCAAAGACCTTACTGATGAGTGGAAGCGTAGGGGATTGGAAGAAGGTGTACAGTTTGCAACATTGACCGACATCATCTACTATACTTGGGCTGGTATGACGGCGCGAGAGTACAAGAAATTTAAAGGACTGAAAAAAGAGAACCTGCGAGACAACATGACCAACCGCGAACTGGTGATGAACATGCTGGCAGAGCTTTCTACCAAGGAAATATCTGAGAGCCAAAACCCTGAGACATTTGGCGAACACATGGACGTTGCCAGACAAGGCGGTGAGATTGCCCGCAATGCTCGCATGGAACTTGAAGCAAAGACAGGCAAACCTGTAGTTTCGCCAATGAATGCCAAGGACGGATTGTTGCTCAATAGGAAGGAAAATGACAATATAATCGAAGACAATAATAGAGAATAATGTATATCCTGTTTGAAGAACACCAATATGACAGCTCGCTTGTGGAGAAAGTCCTGAAGGACATCTATGTCTTGCTGGATATAAACAAGAAGGTGAGTGTGCAGTATGTGGGATATTTCTATAATCCATATTTGCACGACTGTGTGTTTATCCTACCAAAGGTGTTGCTTACCGAACATGAGACACTGGTGGGTATGAAGTTACAAACAGGAGAAAGCGTTACACCTGAACAGGTTTTGACGCCCAAAGGGCAAGAGCAGCTAAGCAAGGAGTACAGAAAATTCATTTATGAATTCTCGGTGTGGATATATCGTGCATTGAAAGTGTTCTACAATGCCAATCCACAAAGCAAAGCTATATTGTATAAACATCTGCCACAAGCAGGAAAAGGCAGACGGCACAAGGCAAATACTTATCTGGACATTGTTTTGTCGCTAATAAACTTCAACAAAGAGAACAGCGACTTTGTGCTGTTTACAATCAAGAACCTGCACAGAGGAAACAACAAGATAAACTGGACAAGAACCATCAGCCACTCGCAGGCTTTTATACAGGGGAATGATGTCGTCTATCTAAATCCTGTAAACAAGAAGCGTGTGGTTAACTATGAGGAAGAACTGTTTGTAATATTCTATAGCATATTAAACTATCTGAACAACGAGTATGGTTTTCATACTCCGATAAACATACAATATGAACTGATAACAGGCAGACAGTTTAAGCAATATCTACAAGGATTAGGCAAAACAAGACTAAGGCAAATAAAGTACAAGTATTTCTCTGACAAGGCTCTGCAACTATGGGACTTATGCTTTGCTTTCTTTGAGAACTCATATCGCATCGCTATCAACACAAACGCACAGGAGTATATTCTGGCAAAGAGTTTCAACATTGTGTTTGAAGCTATGATTGACGAACTGATAGGCACACCCCACAGCAATATTCCTAAAGGACTGGCCGACCAAGATGACGGCAAGCGTGTAGACCATATATACACAGACTTGGCTCTGACATCGACTGATGCACAAAAGAACAGGGAGGTTTATTACATAGGCGACAGCAAGTATTATAAGAACGGACATTCACTAACATCGGAGTCTATATACAAGCAATATACTTATGCAAGAAACGTGATACAATGGAACGTAAACTTGTTTGCCTCTGACGATTCAAGATTTGACGAGAATGAGAAAAGGCTACGTATAGAGGATAAGGAACACTTTAGTGATATACGCTTGCAAGACAACTCGCTGACTGAAGGATATGACATAATACCAAACTTCTTTATTAGTGCTTTTGTATATAATGACCATAGCTATAATGATGGTCAAAATAATATAAAGAAACACACAAAGGACGGCAAGCACTGCACAAAAGTTTCTTTCCAATTTCCAGACAGACTTTTTGACAGGGATACAATGTTTCTCTCTCAATATGATGTAAACTTCCTTTATATTCTTTTCCTATATGGCAGAAACAAGGCTAATGAAAAGGCACAATGGAAACAGCATGTGCGCAAGGTGTTCAGAGAAGAGATACGTACTGTGATAGAAGAAAAGTTCATGATATATGCCATGAAAGCACGACTGGGTGTTGACGGAGAGGAGTATCTGAAGCAAAACTTCTACGAACTAAACGGAAGGGTGTTTCAACCTTATGGCGAAGACAGGAAGATGTTTTTTGCTTATGCCCGTCCGCAAAGCAAAATGGAAGAAACGGAAGAACAATATAACGAGCTTGCAAAATACTTTGTGATTAAGCCTTGCAAGATGGGCGACGACCCACAAGAGGCTCTGCAAACAGGAATTGAGGAAGAGTTGCAACAGCCTATAAGCTCACCACAATGGATGACCATTCATTATTTGGAACGCAATCTGTCAAGAGGTGTATTGGTTGGTTACTATAAAAACAAAGAGCATCTGCAATGGATACTTGGAAATAATGACAAGGGAACACTGGTATATAATGTGCGATTGACATCTAAAAAAGATTCTGAACCAAGAGCAGGTGCTCATTCTGAGCATTTCTATAAAAGCAAAAAGATTGAGTTCGTAATCCTATACAGCGAGAACTATGAGGATACTGGCGAATACCGTGTGTTTCATGTAAAGGACACTGCAAGTAAAGTGACGGAAGAAAGAATGCGCAACACATGGTATCCAATGGATGTAAATGGGGAATATTTCTTCTTCCGCTTTGACGAAGAGGTAAACATTGGTCGCCTGAATATCAGTGGACTTATTGAAGAACTGAAAGTAAAACATGTAACAGAATTCAAAACGTATTCACCTAAAGAACCTTTGTTCTGTACAGCCGAAGATGTTTTGAAATATAGGAATGGTTTTTAACCTCCAAAAGCGGAATAGAAATATCCCGCTTTTCTTTTGCCCTTTATCAGATATTTTGTATTTTTGCCATATATAAAAAAGAGTTATGAAACATAAAATATATGTGGCCAGCAGCTGGCGCAATAGTTATTACCCAGAGGTGGTGGAGAAGCTGAGAGAGGCAGGACATGATGTGTATGACTTTCGCAATCCGCCATCGGGCGACGAGAGCTTTAAATGGAGCGGCGTGGACGAGGACTATATGGAGTGGTCGCCAGAGAGGTATCGCGACATGTTACACCACGAGAAGGCTGAACGACAGTTTAAGAACGACATAGAGGCGATGGAGGCTTGCGACGCGTGTGTGCTGGTGCTGCCTTGCGGACGGAGTGCGCACACGGAGGCGGGATGGTTTGCTGGGCGTGGAAAGAGAACAATAGCATATATCCCAGAGCGACAGGAGCCTGAGCTGATGTACAAATTGTTTGATGAGGTTTGCTGCTCGATGGAGGAGGTGGTGAGGAGCCTGAGCCTCTCCCCCCGCCCTCTCCTTGGAGAGGGAGCTGAAAGCCTCCTTCAGAGGCGGATTAAGGATTAAAGATTAGGGATTAGGGTTTGCGTGCTGTAGGGGCAGATCGGCGTATCTGCCCGAAGGAAGGGAACCTAGATTAGCGATTGGCTATCCCCTCCTACCCTCCCCTTACTAAGGGGCGGAATACCATTGTGCTCCCTCTTGAAAAGGGGGAGATAGAGGGGGATAGAAACAAAAAAAACAACACCTATTTTACATTATGAATGATCCAGACAATAAGGTTTTTACCAGAAAAGAACAGGCTGTTTTAAGACAAGAATTACGAAATAATCTTACAACAGCAGAAGTAACTCTTTGGAATATCCTAAGAAGAAAACAAATTGATGGATTGAAATTCAGACGTCAGCATAGTGTAGGTGAGTATATAATGGATTTTTATTGTCCAGAACTGAAACTATGTATTGAGATTGATGGTAACATACACGAACAAACGGAGGCATTCGCTCATGATATAAAACGGACTGACTACTTAAATTCTCAAGGTATAACAGTCTTTAGATATAGTAATGATGTTGTGTTTAATCAACCAGGTGGGATTATTGATTCAATAAAGAAATTTAAGGAAAATCCTGATATCATATATGGATATATACTTAATAATGAAATAACATATAAGTTGGGCAAATAACTCCTACAATCCCCTCCTAACCTCCCCTTACTAAGGGGCGGGATACCACTGTGCCCCCTCTTGGAAAGGGGGAGATAGAGGGGGATGGTTAACTCCTTAAAAAGGATGAGAGATGAGAGATGAACGATGAACGATTGACAATCCCCGCCTAACCTCCCCTTGCTAAGAGGCGGGATACCACTGTGCTCCCTCTTGGAAAGGGGGAGATAGAGGGGGATGGTTAACTCCTTGAAATGGATGAGCGGGGGTGAATAAACAAAAAAGCGCCGCAACTGCGACGCTTTTCGTTTTATTTCCAATAGGTTTTATTTCAATCCACGGTTTTTGAGCAGTGGGTCGATGCCCGGCTCCTTGCCACGGAAGTTGATGTACATCTGCATAGCATCGTCGATGCCGCCAGGGGTGAGGACGTACTTGCGGAACTTGGCTGCTACCTCCTTGTTGAAGATGTCGCCAGTCTCCTTGAATGCCTCGTAGGCATCGCTGTCGAGAACCTCTGCCCACAGGTAGCTGTAGTAGCCGGCTGTGTAGCCTCCGCCCATGGTGTGGTTGAAGTAGGTGGTGCGATAGCGAGAAGGAATCTGCTTCAAGAGGTTGCGCTTGCCCAGTGTCTCTGCCTCGAAGTCCATCACGTTCATATCGTCGGCAATCTCGGTGAGCATATGGAAGTCCATATCCAGGAGTGATGCTGCAAGATATTCGGTTGTGGCAAAGCCCTGACCGTACTTGCCGCAAGCCTCGAGCTTCTTAACGAGCTCGGTTGGCATAACCTCGCCTGTCTCATAGTGCTTAGCGTAGAGGTTGAGCATCTCTGGCTCGAACACCCAGTGCTCGTTGATCTGTGATGGCAGCTCTACGAAGTCGCGTGGCACACCTGCTATGCCCGTATAGTGAACATCGGCAAAGAGGCTGTGCAGACCATGACCGAACTCATGGAACATGGTGCTGGCCTCATCGGCTGTGAGCAGTGCTGGCTGACCTTCTGTTGGCTTGGTGAAGTTGCAAACGATGGTTACAACTGGTGCCTTGCGCTCGCCGTTCTCATAGGTCTGTGAGCGATAGCGTCCGCACCATGCACCACCACGCTTGCTGGCACGTGGGAAGAAGTCGAAGTAGAGCACGCCAAGGTGTGTGCCACAGGTGTCCTTGCACTCGAAGGCCTCTGCGTCTGGGTGTGGCAGTGGGATGTTGGCGATTGGTGTGAAGGTGATGCCATAGAGCTTGTTGGCGAGGAGGAACATACCGTCGCGCACATTCTCAAGCTTGAGGTATGGGCGAATCTCGTTCTCATCGAAAGCAAACTTAGACTGCTTTGCACGGTCGGCATAGTAGCGCCAGTCCCAAGCCTCAGCAGTGAAGTTCTTGCCTTCCTTGCGTATCTCTGCCTGGATGTCGGCAAGTTCTTCCTTTGCCTTCTGGAGCGCTGGTGTCCATACCTGGTCGAGCAGGTTGTAAACAGCAGCAGGAGTCTTGGCCATGCGTGTTTCGAGAGCCAGCTCGGCATAGTTGTTGTAGCCCATGAGCTTAGCCTTCTCTACGCGTGCCTTGAGGAGCTTGCGGATGATTTCCTTGCTGTCGTTGTCATTGTTGTTATTGCCACGGTTCAGGTAGCCCTTGAGAATCTTCTCGCGCAGGTCGCGGTTGTCGGCATACTGAAGGAATGGCATGATGCTTGGGTTGTGGAGTGTGAACACCCACTTGCCTTCCATGCTGTCGGCCTTTGCCACTTCGGCTGCAGAGGCGATGAGGTTGGCAGGCAGACCGGCGAGGTCGGCTTCATTGTCGATAACGAGACGGAAGGCGTTGGTCTCAGCGAGCATGTTCTGACCGAACTGCACCTGGAGTGAAGAAATCTCGGTGTTGAGCTTGCGCAGCTGCTCCTGCTTCTCAGCGTCGAGGTTGGCACCGTTGCGCACGAAGTCCTTGTAGGTCTCGTCGAGCAGCTTCATCTGCTCCTTGTCGAGGTTGGCTGTGTCGGCACTCTCTCTAACGGCCTTTACGCGGGCAAAGAGTCCGGCGTTCATGGTGATATCGTCGCCGTGCTTGCTGAGCAGTGGTGACATCTCACGGCTGAGAGCCTGAAGAGAGTCGTTGGTGTTGGCATTGGTCTGTCCGAAGAACACGTAGCTAACCTTGTTGAGCAGCTGACCGCTCTGGTCGAGAGCCACGATAGTGTTCTCGAAGGTTGGTGCCTCTGGATTGTTTACTATAGCATCAATCTCTGCCATCTGCTCTTTCATGCCTTGCTCAAAAGCTGGCTTGTAGTGCTCTGGTTTGATTTGCTCAAATGGTGGTACGCCAAACGGTGTGTCGTACTCGCTCAAGAATGGGTTGCTGCTCTTTTCTGCAGTACAGCCCACGAGCATTGTGGCAGCGCATGCCGCCATAATAATCTTCTTCATACTGTGTTAATTTATTGATTTTGTTGGATTTGGGTGCAAAGATAAGTATAAAAATGAAGAATGAAGAATGAAGAATGAAGAATTATTAAAATGAAGAATGAAGAATTTGCTGCCGCAGTTAATTAAGAGTGGAGAACTATTAAAATGAAGAACTGTTTAAATGAAGAATTATTTCACATACGCAACCGCGGCAGCAAATTCTTCATTCTTCATTCTTCACTCTTCATTTTTATAGTTAACTTTGTACCCGAAAAGCAATATTATGTTAGAGAGATACAGACATCACTATGGAGCACTGACAAAGTTGGGTGTGCCAATCGTCATAGGACAGGTGGGTAATATCATTCTGAGCTTTGCCGACACACTGATGGTGGGACAGCACAGCATGGAGGAGCTGGCAGCTGCGAGTTTTGTAAACTCGATGGTGATACTGGTGGTTATCTTTGCCATGGGATTCTCTTACGGACTGACGCCGATGGTGGGCAATCTGTTTGGGCGTGGCGAGATGGATAAGATTGGCGGTGTGGTGCGCAATGGCATGGTGGCAAACACGGTGATGGCACTGATAGTGGTAGTGCCGATGGTGCTGCTGTATATGTTTGTTGACCGCATGGGACAGCCAGATGAGCTGATTCCGCTGATGAGACCTTATCTGCTGGTTAACCTGTTGTCGGTGCCGTTTGTGTGCTGGTTGAATGTGTTCAAGCAGTTTTATGATGCTGTGAGCGACACGAAGGTGCCGATGTATGTGTTTCTGGGTGGTAACATGCTGAACATCATTGGCAACTACCTGCTGATATTCGGAAAGATGGGACTGCCAGAACTGGGACTGCTGGGTGCTGGTATAGCAACGGCTGTGTCGAGAGTGGTGATGCTACTGGTGATGGCTGCGATTTTCTTCTGGCACAAGAGATATAGGATATATAGCGAGGGTTATCGCAAGGGATGCATAAACAGGAAGGACTTCGGACGACTGAACTCTTTGGGATGGCCATTGGCTGTGCAGATGGGCATGGAGACGGCTGCTTTCTCGGTGATGTCGCTGTTTGTGGGATGGATAGGCACAACGGCGCTTGCCGCACACCAGATAATGCTCACCGTATCGCAACTGTTTTACATGGTGTACTACGGTATGGCGGCTGCGGTGGCGGTGAGGGTGAGCCACTTCCACGGTCAGGGTGACATGCAGGAGGTGAGGGAAACGGCGAAGGCAGGCTTCCACATAATACTGCTGATAGCGGCGGTGGTGTCGGTGCCGATATTCCTGCTGCGCAACGATATCAGTCTGCTGTTTACCAACGATGCGGAGGTGTGCACGCTGGTGGCGCAGACGGTGATACCGCTGATATTGTATCAGTTTGGCGACGGACTGCAATGTACTTACGCCAATGCGCTGAGGGGAATAAGTTGCGTGCGGCCGATGGTGATAGCGGCATTCATCAGTTATGTGCTGGTGTCGATACCGCTGAGCTGGCAGTTGGGCATCAAACTGGGCTTTGGTCTGCCAGGCGTCTGGTTCACATATCCCATTACGCTGACGCTGGTGGGAGCGATGTATTATTGGAGTTTTAGGAAGAGGACATAGCCTACCCCTATCCCCTCCCGAAGGGAAGGGGACTGAAGCCCCCTCCTAGCCTCCCCTGGGGGAGGAAACAGAGAAGATAGAGGAAGATAGATGAAGATAGAAGGAGATTGGAACCTACCCCTATCCCCTCCCGAAGGGAAGGGGACTGAGAAACCTCAGTTAGATGAGCGATGAACGTTTGCTTGTCACGCATACGTCTGAACTCCTGAACTCCCAAAGTTAGATGAAGGATGAGGGATGAACGATTGCGTGTCAACTTATCAACTTAAAAAAACATATATGAACAAGGTATCGGAAAACCCTTTTAAAAACCGAGCAGAGGGCGGAATGGCGCTCATGATTGTCACGGCGCTGTTCGTGACACTGTATCTGGTTTCAAACATTATGGCGGTGAAAGTGATTGGACTGTTTGGTCTCTTTTACTTCGACGCTGGTACAATAACCTTTCCCTTTGCATACATGCTGGGCGATGTGCTCACGGAGATATGGGGATTCAAGATGGCTAAGCGAGTTATCTGGACCACATTCTTCTGCAACATAGCCATGGTGATGTGTACGCAGATAGGTGTGTGGCTGCCGTCGCCAGACTATCTGGAGGGCACGGCAGAGGCTTATAATCATGTGTTCACCTATGTGCCGCGCATCGTCATTGCTTCGCTGGCGGGATTTCTATTAGGCGAGCTGAGCAATGCCTGGGTGATGGAGAAGATAAAGATAAAGATGAAGGGACGCAGGATGTGGGTGCGCACCATCGGCTCGTCAATGGTGGGTTATGTGTTCGACACGTTGCCATTTGTGCTGATAGCCTTTCTGGGTGTGGTGTCTACACGTGAGCTGCTGCTTATGATGGCATTCCAGTATTGCTCAAAACTGCTGATAGAGACAACTCTCGGCACTCCTATGGCTTATGCTGTGGTGGCGATGATAAGGAAGAGATAGTTGGTAAGTTGGTAAGTTGGTGAGTTGACAAGGAACCTACCCCTAACCCCTCCAGAAGGGAAGGGGACTCAGTTGACAAGTTATTTGCTTCTGCAGGTAATGTCTGAACTCCCGAACTCCTGAACTCCTAAAGATAACTTCTGAAAATGAGAAAAAACACTATATTACTTATTTTGGCTATGCTCTTGCCTGTTTCTGTGGGCACTATGGCAGAGACGAGAAAGAGGAAGGCACCTAATGTGGCGGTGGGGGTGAACCATCGCTCGGCAGACTCATTGCTGATGAGTCATTTTAATTTAGGATTATTTGGAAATGTTGACACTCTGCATGGGGTGCAGACAAGTGTGTTCTCAAGCGTAGCAAGAAAGGAGATGCGTGGTGTGAACATAGGCGGTTTGGCGGCATTCAGTCATGCTGATGCTTTTGGTGTGCAGATGGCAGGATTTCTCAACGGCACTAACGGCTGCATGCGTGGCGTGCAGGTGTCGGGAATATCAAATATTGCGCGAAGCATGAATGGTGTGCAACTGGCGGGACTTAGCAATGTGAGCAGTACGCCTATGCGAGGAGTGCAACTTAGTGCGTTGACAAACATATCGATGGGTGTGAAGCGTGGCATACAGTTGGCTGGTGTGGCAAACGTGAGTGAGGCTTACATGCGTGGATTGCAGGTGGCTCCTTATAATTATGCCGACACTTTGAATGGTTCGCAGATAGGACTGATTAACGTTTGTCAAGGTCATCCGCGCGGTGTACAGATAGGACTGGTAAACTATAGTCGCGACACCATATGTCATAAGATAGGACTGGTTAACGTTAATCCAAAGACCAAAATAGACTTAATGGCGTATGCTGGTAATCTGACGAAAGGAAACCTGGCACTACGCTTCCGAAATCGCTCAACATATAATATATTGGGTGTGGGTACTCACTACATGGGACTGGATGAGAAGTTCTCTGGGGCAGTGTTCTACCGCATAGGACAGTATTTCCAACTCACTCCAAAACTGAGCATAAGTGGTGATGTGGGCCTCTATCACATAGAGACATTTGAGCATAACACAGCCAATAAGCCCGAACGCCTTTACTCGTTGCAGGCAAGACTGAATCTTGACTACCAGATAAACAAAACTGTTGGGGCATTTGCCTCTGTGGGCTATGCCGACACACGTTATCACTATCACTCGCACCGCTATCACCAGCGTCCGATATTCGAGGCAGGACTGACGCTGAGGTATAATAGTTTGAGGAGTGGAGGAGGAACCTCCCCCAACCCCTCCCAAGGAGGGGAGAATGGTTGGAGTGAAGACAATAGCTTATCAACCAACTTGTCAACTGAGTCCCCTTCCCTTCGGGAGGGGTTAGGGGTAGGTTCCTTATCAACTCGTCAACTTGTCAACTCGTCAACTAACAATATGTTCCTCTCCGCCGCCATCGAGACCTTTGGCATTAATGCGGGGGTATGGGCATTTGACAGGTTTGTTTTGAATGCTGAGTTTGCAAGGATAAGCGGCAAGACGGTGGCACATAACTTCAAGAATGGTTTTGTGTGGGACAACGACCAGTTTTCTACCAATCTCTTTGCGCATCCATACCATGGGGGACTATATTTCAATGCGGCGCGCACCAATGGTCTGAACTTCTGGCAGTCGGTGCCATATGCTGCGGGAGGTAGTTTGATGTGGGAGATTGTTTGTGAGAATGAACCGCCTGCCATGAACGATTTTATTGCTACTACGATGGGAGGTATAGCCATTGGCGAGGTGACCAACCGTCTGTCGGCACTGGTGCTTGATGACAGCAAGTGCGGATGGCCACGTTTTTGGCGTGAGCTTCTGGGTACGGTGATTTGTCCGGTGCGCGGACTCAATCGCATAATAAACGGTGAGGCATGGCGAGTGAGGAGCAATGGCAAGTATCATGACTACCAACAGTTGCCACTGGAGTTCAAAATAGGTGTGGGCGACCGCTATCTGGCAGACAACAATGCTTTGTTTCGAGGGGAGCACAATCCTTATTTAAACCTTGACCTTACCTACGGTCAGCCATTTGATAAAGAGCAGAACAAGCCATACGACTATTTCACGGCAAACGTGTCGGTTGGCATGAGCAGTAACCAACCACTGATAAACCGCATAAGTCTGATGGGACGCCTATGGGGAATGCCTCTGAACACTGGTGAGCAGTTGCAGGCTGAGTTTGGTGTGTTCCAGCATTTCAATTACTACGACTCGCAACCAGTGAAAGACGGCAGCCGACTGATGCCATACCGCATATCAGAGGCAGCATCGGTGGGCCCGGGTATCATCTTCCGCTTTCCTGAGCTGGGCGATATGAAAAGACTTGAACAGCGGATATTCCTAAGCGGCATATTGCTGGGCGGTTCGCAGAGTGATTATTATAATGTGATTGACCGCGACTATAATCTGGGCAGTGGATATAGTGCAAGGGTAAACACGCTGATGCAGTTGGGACGCTTTGGCACTGTGCTCATCGATGCAGACTATTATCGTATATTCACATGGAAAGGGTATGAGGGCAAAGACTTGGAGAACACCAATCCGCTGTATCTCAACGCACAGGGCGATAGGAGCAATGCACAGTTGCTCGTGTTGAGCCCTAAGATGAGTGTGGCTCTCAGCGAACAGATTACTGTTGACCTTGCCGCTTCTTATTATCTTCGCCATACTGACTATAAGTACCATGACGATGTGACTGCAAAGACATTTGAAGTGAAGTTAGGACTAACATGGAAACTATAAAGATGCAACGCTATTCATTGATACATACTAAGATGCCACGAGAGTTTGTGCTGTTGCAAGGCTCTGGATGCAAGTGGCGCAAGTGTACGTTCTGCGACTATCATGAGGACGTGAGTGACAACCCTTTTGCCGTGAACAGCGAGGTGCTCAGCAGGGTTACAGGCCAATATGGGGTGCTTGACGTGATAAACTCCGGTTCGGCAATGGAGCTGGACGAAGAGACGGTAGGCATGATTAGACGGGTGGCGGAAGAGAAAAAGATACATACGCTGTGGTTTGAGGTTCACTATATGTATCGCAACCGTCTTGACGCTTTTGCAAATCTGTTTCCTGGCATAACAGTGAAGTTTCGCTGTGGCGTGGAAACCTTTGACGGGACCTTGCGCCAGCAATGGAACAAGGGTATGCCGGCAAGCGTTACACCTGAGCAGATAGCGGAGAAGTTTCATGGTGTATGCCTGCTATGCTGCACCGAGGGAGAGACGCGTGAGCGCATCCTTGCAGACATAGCCACTGCCGACAGGCTCTTTGAGTATTTCAGTGTGAACGTGTTTTGCAATAACAGCACACCAGTAAGGCGTGATGAGGAATTGACAAGATGGTTTGCCAATGAGGTTTATCCGAAGATTAAGGATAATCCAAAGATTGAAGTGCTGATAGATAATACTGATTTGGGAGTGGGAGTGGGAGGGGGCTAGAAGTTCTAGAGGAACTAGAGGAACTAGAAAATCTAGAAGATCTAGAGGCTCTAGAGGGCCTAGAACATCTAGAAAAAAACTATAACATATTATAAACCTCCATTACCTGTCCTGCCACATCGGCTCCGCGGAAGCGCTGAACATAATTATAACTCAGCTGAATGCGCGCATCACGCTCTGGAGAACCAATGAGCATGCGACTGACACACTGTGCAAAGCCTTCAACATCGTCGGGATGAACATAGAGACAGTCGGGACCGCCTGCTTCCTCAAGGCATGAACCCGTGCATGCCACTACAGGAAGACCACTGAAGATGGCTTCGATGATAGGAATGCCAAAACCCTCGTAGCGAGATGGATAGACAAAGACCTCGGCAAGACTATAGATGGCGTGGAGGTCGGCATCGCTGACACCACTGAGCATGTGCAGACGAGACTTCAAACCCAACTTCTCTGCCTCTGCCTCAACAAGCGCGGCATACTTTGTCTGCTTTCCAACTGCCACCAAATGGATATCCTCTGGCAAGTGGACAAGTGAGCGCAGGGCAAGCATAAGATTCTTACGCTCCTCTATCGTTCCCACGCTGAGCATGTAGCGGCGGGGAAGGGATGAGGGATGAGCGTTGAGCGTTGAGGGTTGAGAGGCGAGGAATCGCGGATTGCAACTCTGATAGATAACATCGATATTGTCGCCACTGATACCACCCAGTTCAATGATGTCGCGCTTAGTACATTCGGAGATGGCAATAATACGGTCGGCCTCTTTAAGCGTCTGGCGGAACTTCCATTCGTAAATCTTTACATCCAACCAGTTATAATACTCAGGATGACGCATGAAAATAAGGTCGTGGATGGTGACAACTGTCTTGATGCCACTCTTCTTGATGCCCAAGGGCAACTCACCCGTAAGACCATGGAAAAGCTGAACGCCATCGGCCTTGAGCTGAGACACAATGCCCTTTACTCGCCACAGGTCGCGACTAAGGCGGCAAGGGTTTCCCTTAGGATAGACAAAACGGGCATGAGGGTCTTGGATTATCTGCTGGCGAAGGTGGTCACGGCCCATATCGGGAGCATAGAGCAACAGTTCCATTTCGCCACCGTTACGACGGATAAGGTCGTTGACCAATGTGCGCCCATAACCGCCCAATCCTGTGCCGTTGCGAACAATACGCTTGGCGTCAAATCCTATGATTTTATTTTCTGTCATCAATCAAGCTATGTATTATACTGATGCAAAGGTATAAATAATTAATAAATACAACACATTTTTAAATAAATTTGTTAACTTTGCAGTCAAATAATATAATCATTATGCATAAGGAAATGAATTATCTCGATCGAAACGAATTCAATTTCGAACCATCACCTGAGGTTGTTGCCGCTATTAAGGACTTTGACCTCAAGAAACTCTGTTTCTACACAAGAATATATGACGAGGGCAAGAAGAGCATCTTCTCTGTCTACCTGTCAGAACTTTATGGCATAGACGAGAAGCAGGTAGTGCTGGGCTACGGCGCTGAGGACTTGCTGAAGAAAACTGTGCATTTCTTCCTTACAGAAGGAGGCTCAAAGACAATGCTGATACCAAAATACTCTTGGTGGTACTACAAGGCTATTGCCGACGAGGTGGCTGGAACCACACTGCAATATCCTGTAAACGAGGAGGGCAACACCTTCCGCTACGACTTTGAGGGTTTGAAGCAGATGATTGATGACATTCAGCCAAAGATTCTGCTGGTGGCATCGCCAAACAACCCTACTGGCAACTGGCTCTCTGTTGAGGAGATGGAGAAACTGGTGGAGATGATTCCACAAAGCACCATACTGCTGGTTGACGAGGCTTATGCTTCTTTTGTGTCTAACGACGCATCATATATCAAGAAACTCATTGAGAAGCATCCAAACATCGTGGTATGCCGCACACTGTCTAAGTTCTACGGACTGCCAGGACTGCGCATGGGCTTCGGTTTCATTGGCAAGGGCGAGGAGATGGAGCGCTTTGCAAGATATGCAAACATGTATCTGGGCTACGACCGCCTGTCAGAGGAGGTGGCAATAGCTGCGCTGAAGAGCGACGACCACTACCGCAAGATTGCTGACGTGATGCAGCAGGGACGCGACATGTATACAGAGGAAGTAGGAGCACTGGAAGGCTTCAAGGTTTATGAGAGCCGCGCCAACTTCATACTCATAAAATATCCTATCGAACTGAAAGAGGCACTGCAGGCTGAGTTTGCAAGCGAGAGCTACAAGGTGAAGTTCATGAACGAGCCTGGCATCGACACTCACATGCGCATAACACTGGGAAGAGCTGAGCAGAACCGCAAGGTTTGCGACGTGATACTGAAAATAGCCAACGCAAGATGATAGGAGTAATACTTGCCGCAGGAATGGCAAAACGTCTGCGCCCACTGACAGACAACTGTCCAAAGTGCTTGCTCGAAGTGGGCGGACGCACTCTTCTGGAGCGCATCGCCGATGCTATGCTCAATGATGCGGGATGCAGTGAGCTGGTGGTGGTAACTGGTTATCGCGCCAACATGATACGCGAATATCTCACCGAGCATTATCCAAACGTGAAGATTACATTCTTGGATAATGCTGACTACGAGAACAATAATAACATATACTCACTCTGGATGGCAAGCAAACTGCTTAAAGGCAAGGATGTGCTGCTCATGGACAGCGATATCCTATGCGACCCAGAGGCAGTAAAGCGCATTGGACAGCAGCAGGAATCAGCACTGGCCATGCAGCGTCATGAACTAGGCGAGGAGGAGATAAAGGTTATTATTGACGAGAACGGACGCATCACCGAACTGAACAAGACCTGCAACCCTGCTGATGCCATTGGCGAGAGCGTGGGCATAGAGAAGATGACAGCAAGTTATATGGATGCGCTGTGTGACGAGCTTGACCTCATGATTGAGAAGGAGGGGCTGATAAACATATTCTATGAGCGCGCCTTTGAACGACTGATAGAACAGGGACACCAGTTTAAGGTGGTGGACACTACAGATTGTTTCTCAATCGAACTGGACACTCCTGAGGACTTTGAAAGAGCAAAGGAGCTGATTCCAGCCGAATTATATTAAATCACGGACATGGCAGAATACGATGTTGAGAAAGTTCACAGCAAAATTCTAAAGATATTACTCGCTGTTGACAAGGTATGCAAGGAGCATAATCTGCGCTACTACATCTGGGCAGGCACAATGCTGGGCGCAATACGCCACAAGGGATTCATACCTTGGGACGACGACCTTGACATAGCAATGCCAAGACCTGACTACGACAAACTAATGGAGCATGCTGCCGAGTGGATGCCACAGCCATACGAGGTGGTGGCGGCAGAGACCGATGCTTCCTACCCTTTGCCATTTGCAAAGATACAGGACGCCTCAACAACGCTCATTGAGCGCATGCACCTGAAATATCTTGGGGGAATATATATCGACGTGTTCCCTATTGACGCCGTTCCGCAGGAAGGCATCAACCGAGTGATGCACTTTGCAAAATACGAATATTGGAAACGAGTGCTCTACCTGCTGCACCGCGACCCATACAAGCACGGAAAAGGACCATCAAGCTGGATTCCGCTGCTGTGCAGAAAGCTTTATACACTGCAGGGTGTGCAAAAGAAGATAAGGACTTTGTTAAGGAAGTACAACTACGAACAGGCAATAAACGTTGCCGACTATGACGACGGACGACGCGGCGCAATGGACAAGCGTATTCTCGGCAAGGCGAAAGACTATATTTTCGAGGGCGAGAGCGTGAAGGGTGTAGAGCAATACGACACTTATTTGAAGAATAAGTATGGCGACTACATGACCATACCAAAGGATGCCGACAAGCGTCAGCACAACTTCCACTATCTTGACTTGGAGAAATCGTATAAAGACTTTCAGTAGTATCCTAAGGTTTCCTAGGATTCCTAGAACTTACTAGAGTTTCCTAGAATTTCCTAGAGATTCCTAGAGTTTCCTAGAGTTTCCTAGAGCCGATATTTAAAAGTAGATTTATAAGTGATAAGAAGATGAAAAACGTATTGGTAGACTTCTCACATTTGAACGACTTCAATGGTTTTGGAGAGATAGCGCGCAACTATTGTCCAAGACTGGCTAAGGCTGTGCTGCCAGACATTCATCTGATAATGATTGTACCAGACGACAAGGTTGGCGCATTTGGCAACCATATCACTTACATAAGGCGCAGCAAGAAGCGCGAGGACCTTAAAAAGATAAACATTAACATAGACCTCTGGCATGCCACAGACCAGCAATACCACCTGCGTGGAGGCAATAAAAACACCATACAGCTGCTGACGGTGCACGACCTGAACTTCCTAAGGGAGAAAAAGGGAATACATAAACTAAGGCATATCATACAGCTGAAATGGAGAATGCACCGCAGCGACTATCTTACTGCTATCTCTGGATATGTGAAGAAAGACATTGAAGGATATTACAATATGGGCGGAAAGCGCATAGATGTGATATATAACGGCATTGGCAACCTGGAGATTGGCGAGAGGCGCAAACCTGCGTTTATCAAGGACGAGAGCGAACCGTTCTTCTTCACCATAGGACAGATAAGGGAGAAGAAGAATTTCCATACGCTGGTGCCTATGATGAGCCATTTCCCGAAACATAAACTATATATCTGTGGCGATGACCACTTTGCTTATGCTAACGAACTGCGCAGGATTATTGATGAGCAGGGCGAGGGTCGTGTGGTGCTGGCAGGGAAAATAAGCGACGAGGAAAAGCGGTGGTTATTTGAACACACTGAGGCGTTCCTATTTCCAAGTCGCCTGGAGGGTTTCGGAATACCTGTGCTTGAGGCCATGCGCTTTGGTTGCAAGGTGTTCTCGTCAAACCTAAGCAGTTTGCCTGAGGTTTGTTCCGAGCATGCATCTTATTGGGATAATTTTGAACCAGCCTACATGGCTAAGGTGGTAAGCGACGGACTCAGCGCATGGGATAAAGAGGGAGAAGAGGCAAAGAGCGCGGCAGAATACTCACGCGGATTTAACTACGACACTTATACAGAAAAATATATCAGTCTTTACAGAAAACTGCTTGAGGGGAAATAATTAAAAACCCAAATCGGTTATTAGAAATGGTATTAATCTAATGACCAACTTGGGTTAAAGACTGATATAAAGGAATATCTAATTATTTCATAACAATATCATCGCAGAATCGCTGCAATACAGGCCATACATGGTCTACTGTTATCAGACTGTATTGCTGCAGATGACTCATGCCTGTGGTATCGGCGATATCGCTGGCTGCAATGCCCCATGCAGGCACTCCACAGTCGTCGGGAAGCCATGTCTTTTTGCTTGCCACTGGCGAGCATATAACCATAGAAGGACGGCCCATAGCCTGAACAATATGGCGGGCACCACCCTCATTGCCAAAGTAGGCAGTACAGTTATATGACATGGCGGCCAACTGGCGGGCACTGCGAGCTTCTATATTTATGAAGACATTGCCTCGCTCTGGCAAGGCATCATATATGCGACGGGCATTCTCTGCCTCACGGCCTGGGGCATAGTTGAAGATGAGCTGCATATCGGGATACTTGCCTATAAGCTGTGCAAGAGTGCTTATCATGCGGTCTTCAGCCCATGTCTTGTTGTCAAGCTTTGCCGTCACACCCACAAGCATCACAGGTTTGCTGAAATCAATGCCCTGCTGCTCCATGTAAACGCGGAAATCGCTCTTCTCCTTGTCGTTTATCTGCAATGTGATGCTACGATCATACACAACCGTGCCGTAGCGCTCGAAAGGCTTTGCCAGTTGCAGGTTATGGTCTATCATGCTCTCATCGTCCTCACAGCCTTCTATGCGGTTGTTGAACACCATGCAGGTATAAGGTTTTCTTATGCCTACACGAAGCGCCGACGATGGCGAGAACAGGGCAAAAAGCATTGTATTGAATGTAGAGCGCATATCTATAATGGCATCATAACGCTGTGAGCGCACTATGTGCCACACCTTTTTAATATATGTAATAACAGAATGGCGCTCATCGTCGCTGAATGTCCATATATGGTTTACCGACGGATGACCCTCGAAAAGCGGGGCTATGCGCTGGTTAAGCACAAAGTCAATCTTTGCTTCTGGAAAACTCTTATGAAGTGTGTTCAGCAGCGACGTGGCGAGAATGGCATCGCCCATCTGGCGGAAGCGCACCACGAGAATCTTCTTAGGACTATTAATCTTTTTGCTCATCGTTATTGATAACCTCGTTTATTGTTGTTGTGCGATAAGGCGTGTCAAGCAGCAAGCGGAAGAAGTGATGCTGTATCTGCTTCTCCTTTGGAGGCAGTTGCATGTAATTACCGTATTTATTGCTCAGGTAAGTATCGAAATGCTCAACGCCCATGAACTGACGACCCTGAAACTCATACTCCTTTGGTGTGCCCAGCACATCTTTTCTTATCACGCCACGTATGCCGTCGTCATAATCGGCAACATAGTCGCTGCTATCGTAGTCGTACTTAGTCATAAGACTGCGTACCTTTGCCTGCAGTTTCTCCATTGAGAATATCTTGTGCAATAGCCATGGGAACCATGAGCGCGGACCACGGCCATGCTTAAATGGGTCTCTGCCACGAAGGAACAGCAGGTGGCGCCATGTCTTGTATCTCCTGAAATGCTTCTTACGCTCTTTCTCGTCGGCAGGAGCACCATCAATAGGGAAAACATCTATATATAC
>X430_Giraffe__coassemble_40_pt1 | contig 25587 bp, 12 predicted proteins | sample X430_Giraffe__metabat2_high_PE_008 | metagenome-assembled genome bin X430_Giraffe
ATATATATATAGGTGTGATTTTATTATTTTTGCATTGAAAACCAATAGCAAGATTACATGAAAAGATTATTACTGATAATTACAACGTTAGCGATGTTGCCAAGCTGTATATTTGCTACAATGCGTAACCCTATGATATGGGCAGATGTTCCTGACCCAGATGTTATTCGTGTTGGGGATTATTACTACATGGTGACAACCACTATGCACTTAATGCCTGGTGCGCCCATTATGCGTTCTAAGGATTTCACTAATTGGGAGACAGTTGGCTATTTGTTTGACAAGTTAACAGATTCCCCAAAATACAATATGGAAGAGGGCACAGCTTATGGTCGTGGTCAATGGGCTACGTCATTGAAATATCATAAGGGTACATTTTATGCTCTTTTTGCTCCCAATGACAGCCGTGGCGGTGATACATATATCATGACAGCAAAAGATGCAGCTGGACCTTGGAAGATACATTCTCGTCTGCGCCATTTTCATGATGCATCGCTCTTCTTTGATGATGATGACCGTGTGTATGTAATCTATGGCACAGGTGAGATGTGTGAGTTGACAAAAGACTTGCAGGGGGTTGTTCCTGGTTCTGAAAGGAAAATATTTAAGCGTGAGAAAGATGAGACAGGATTGCTTGAAGGTTCACGCTTTATAAAGCATAATGGCAAGTATTACCTATTGATGATTTCGCATGTGTGGGCTCCAGGCCGTCATCGCCGCCAGGTATGTTACCGTGCTGATAAAATAGACGGACCATACAAAAAGAAGGTTATTTTAGAAAGTGATTTCGGCGGATTCCCATATGTTGGCCAGGGAACAATCGTAGATGGCACAGACGGTAAGTGGTATGGAGTGATATTTCAAGACCGTGGTGGTGTAGGGCGTGTGCTTACTCTTATGCCGTGCCAGTGGATTGACGGATGGCCTATTCTTGGCGATGAGAATGGTAAGGTTCCAGAGACAATGCCGCAGGGCGGAAATGAAATTGCTGGAACAAATCTTGTGACAAGCGATGATTTCAATGACGATAAACTGAGTCTTTTCTGGCAGTGGAACCATAACCCGATTGACGAAGCGTGGTCACTGACAGAACGTAAGGGCTATCTTAGATTAAGAACCAACAAGGTTGTACAGAATGTATATGAGGCACGTAATACTATAAGTCAGCGCATGGAAGGCCCACGTTGCATGGCATCGGTAACTTTCGACCTCAATAAGATGAAAGATGGCGACCGTTGCGGTTTCGCTGCATTCAATGGTCATTCTGGTTTACTTACCATTGCTCGTAATGACAAGGACTTGACATTGACACAGTCAAATACGGTTGTAAATCTTACCGATCGCGATAAGGCTGTGACAAGTGTAGATGAAGATATAATCGAAACTGTCACACTGGAAGCAAAGACTGTAAGTTTGCGTATTGATGCGGATTTCACTCCGGGCAAGGACATTGCCACATTCTATTATAAGGTTGGCAATGGTGAGTGGCACAAAATAGGCAAACCTTATAAGATGCGCTTTGATTATCGTCGTTTGTTTATGGGCACACGTTATGCTATTTTCAACTATGCCACAAAACAGAGTGGAGGTTATGTTGATATAGACAGTTTTAACTATCATCTGTTAAGGAAATGAAAAAGATATTTTGTTCTGTTGTATTTCTGGTGGCTTCTGCATTATCTGTTTTTGCAGAGGATATTATTGTAGATAATATAAGTAGAAACTATATTGTTTATGCACCAAAAAATCTTGGTGACAACAGGCCGTTGCTAATCTCTTGTCACGGAATGAATCAGGATGCAGCATACCAGAAGGGCATGCTCCAAATAGAGTCTATTGCTGATACGGCTAAGTTTGTCACTGTATTCCCTAATGGTATAGACCGAGGATGGGATATTGGTGGCGACCGTGACTTGCGTTTCATGCAGGTGCTCATAGACGAGATGGTGGCAAAATATAATATAGACCGCAATCGTGTATATATATCAGGATTCTCTATGGGTGGAATGTTTACCTATCATGCGATGAACCGTATGGCAGATAAGTTTGCTGCTTTTGCGCCAATCAGCGGTTATCCTATGGGTGGTGGCAATTATACAAGCTCACGTCCAGTGCCAATCATTCATACTCATGGCACTGGTGATGATGTTGTAGGCTTTGGTGGAGTTGCTGGCATACTGGCTGGATGGGTAAAACGTAATGGATGTCCGTCAACTGCAAAGGTGGTTAAGCCATATCGTGCCAATCATATCACGAAGCATACTTGGGCTCCAGGTGAGAATGGCGTAGAGGTGGTGCTTCTCGAACTTGAAGGCAAAGGTCATTGGATATCCAATGATATAGTGAAGACAGGCGAAGAGATATGGAACTTCTGTAAGCGCTATTCGCTTGAGTTGAAAGACCCGTCGGTAAGGATTACATCTCCTGCCGATGGATTATCATATATTACTTTTGGGGGTAAATCAGAAGTTCCGTCTTTTACAGTAAATGCAACAGCGAGCGACCCTGACGGCAAGGTGGTTTCTGTTGCTTTCTATGATGGTGATAAATTGTTGACAGAACTTTCAGAGGCTCCTTTTACGTGTATTGTAGACAATTTGGAAAAAGGAACACATGCCATCCGGGCTGTTGCTACAGATGATGAGGGCCGTACGGGAAGCAGTGAGATAACAATATTGGTAGAGGAACCAGCAAGCAATTATGTATTCACAAAGTTTATAACAGAAGGCTGTATCCCAGCAGGCTGGACAACCTATGATGGCAGTGAGAAGCGCATAGGATTCTCTTCAGGTTTTAGTTCAGGAAGCCGTGTTTTCAGGTTTACTGGTTCTAAGCGTGATTTCGACTGGGGATTATATACCCGAAATACTACAGGTGGCAAGAAAGCTGGTTATGCACGTTTTGCAGACAAGGGAACATCAACAACCATGATTCTTAATCCTGGTAATTATCAGTTGTATCACAGACTTGCAAACTGGAATCAGCCAAACTTCTCTCCTATAACAATAGCCATAGAGACGATAGATGGAAAAGAAGCATTTTCCACTACATATACACCAGCATGTAATGTGGGTAATTCGGCTGCTAACGATTTTACAGGAACGTCATTGAAGTCATTCACCTTTGATATCCAAGAGAAAGGCCAGTATGTTATCACATTCTATACTGCTGATGCTCCATGGGCAGACCTTGTTATTGGTCAGTCAGCCTTGCGCCGCAAGGGTGATGTATCAGCAATTGACGGGGTGACAAATGAGAAGCAACCTCTCCACACATATTATTATAATATGGCAGGACAACCCGTAGAGATTGCTGATGAAGGTGTTTATATCGAAAAGAAAATAATGAGCGATGGCAGTAGCCAAAGTAAGAAAATAATAAAATGAGCTTATGAGAAATAAATTTTTGCTTTTAGCGCTTACTGTAGCCTCTTCGCTGCAGCTAACGGCACAGAACCCATTTGTGCAGACATGTTATACCAGTGACCCCGCGCCAATGGTACATGGCGACAGAATATATGTCTATACGGGTCATGATGAAGACAAGGCCGATTTCTTCTGGATGCAGGAGTGGCGTGTTTATTCCTCTGCAGATATGGTAAACTGGACTGACCATGGTTCGCCACTTGCTCTTGAGTCGTTCTCATGGGCAGACGACCGTGCATGGGCTGCTCAGTGTATTGAACGTAATGGCAAGTTCTATTGGTATATCTGTGCCCACTCAAAGATTTCCAAGGGAATGGCTATAGGTGTGGCTGTGAGCGACTCGCCAACAGGACCGTTCCGCGATGCAATAGGAAAACCACTATTTGAGAATGGTTCATGGGACCATATAGATCCTACCGTATTTATTGATGACGATGGACAAGCATGGGTTTATTGGGGTAACCCGCGTATCTACTACCTCAAACTAAATGAGGATATGATTTCATATTCCGGTGAACTGGGAATGGTTGACATGACCGAGGAAGGCTTTGGCTCACCATCAATGAAGGAACGAGTAAAAGGCAAGAAATACAAGGATAGTTATGTTGAGGGACCTTGGATTATGAAGGCTCCAAAGCCAGCAACAACCAAGAAGTTAAAGAAGAACCAAACTGTTCCAAATACATATTATATGATTTATGCTGCGGGTGGTGTGCCTGAGCATATCTCTTATAGCAAGTCGCAGACACCTATTGGTCCTTGGACATATATGGGCGAGATAATGCCTTTGTGCAACACAGGCTCGTTTACCAATCATGCAGGTATAGCAGATTTCAAAGGACACAACTACTTCTTCTATCATACAGGAAAACTTCCCGGTGGTGGCGGCTTTGGCCGTAGTGTGGCTGTTGAGGAATTTAAATACAACGATGATGGCACATTCCCAACAATCATGCCTACTGATGAGGGAGTAAAACCTATCGCTACATTCAACCCATACGGAAAGACAGAGGCGGAGACAATGGCTTTCTCTAAAGGCGTTAAGACAGAACAGAATGATGAGAAGGGTGTTTATGTTACAGATATTCATAATGGCGACTACATAAAACTGCAGGCTGTTGATTTTGGTCGTATGTTCCCAAGAACATTTACAGCTCGCGTAGCAAGCGGTCTCCGTGGTGGAAATATAGAGGTGCGTATCGATAGTGTTGGCGGTCAGTTGCTCACCACATTGAATGTGCCAGCCACAGGAGGATGGGAGAAATGGCAGACATTGGTTGCCGACTTTAAAGCAAAGGTGGTTGGTGTGCATGACCTCTACTTCACTTTCAAGGGACGCAAAGGTCCTAAACTCATGAACTTTGACTGGTGGGAGATTCGTGGAGTGGAGCAGTGTAATATGCCTATGACGCAAACTAAGTTCACCGCCGACCCATCACCATTGCTTGTTGGTGATACTTTGTTCCTCTTTGCATCTCATGACGCATCGCCAGAAGACATAGTTGACCCTAATGAGCGCAGTTCGGCAGGTTTCTTCATGTACGACTGGCTGTTGTATTCTACCACAGATATGGTAAACTGGACCGAGCATGGTGCTGTGGCATCGCTTAAGGACTTCTCATGGCGCAGTCGTGACAATGGCGGTTGGGCAATACAGACTGTAGAACGTAATGGCAAGTATTATCTCTATGCTCCGCTTCATGGTCATGGTATCGGTGTGTTGGTGGCTGATTCTCCATACGGACCGTTCAAGGACCCGCTCGGCAAACCGCTCGTTTGGCAGCGTGAGCATTGGGAAGATATCGATCCTACAGTGTTTGTGGATGACGACGGACAGGCATATATGTACTGGGGTAATCCTAATACATACTATGTTAAGCTTAATGACGACATGATTTCAACAAAGGGAGAGATTGTAAAACTCGATTATAAGATTAAGCATTATCAGGAAGGGCCATGGTTCTACAAGCGTAAGAATGCGATGGGAAAGGACAAGTATTATCTTGCTTTTGCCTCAACCTGTTGTCCAGAAGGACTTGGCTATGCTATGAGCGATTCACCTACAGGTAAGTGGGAAACACAAGGGTATATTATGCGTCCTACACATCGCGATCGTGGCAATCATCCAGGTATTGTTGACTTCAAAGGTAAAACCTACGTCTTTGGTCAGAACTACGACCTGATGCATATCGACATACAGCGTCATTACGAGCGTCGCTCTGTTACCTTTACGGAAATGGAATATAATGCCGACGGCACAATCAAGGAGGTCCCTTATTGGTTAGACCAGAATCCTGTAAAGCAGGTAGGCACATTAAATCCTTATCAGCGTGTTGAGGCAGAGACTATGGCATGGGGCTATGGACTGAAGAGTGCAAAGATGGGCATTGAAAATACTGGTGTGGTAGAGAAGATGCCTTATTCTACTGGTAAGAAAAACATGTATATCTACGACATTGACAGCAACGAGTATATTCGTTTGCGTGGTGTAGACTTTGCCGATGGTGCCAAGCAGTTTGTTATGGCAGCGGCCGCTGTAGGAGCAGCTACCGTGACAGTGCGACTTGATAGTCCAGAGGGTGATATAGCAGGAACTATTCAGATAAAGTCTACTGGTTCGCTTAACAAATACCGTCAGTTCAAGACCAAACTGAATGGTGTAGCCGGTGTTCACGACCTCTATATCTGTTTCGACAGTGTTGAAGGTAAGATGCACTTTGATTGGTGGAAGACTGTAAGATAGATAAACTCACAAACTTATAAACTCACAAACTCAAAAACTAGAAACAACAATGAAATTACTTAAAACGATGGTAATGGCAGCCATGCTTGCCCTGCCAACATGTAGCATTAAAGCTGAGGTTGATCCTAACTTCTATATATTTATCTGTTTCGGACAATCAAATATGGAGGGCGCAGCGCGGCCAGAATCACAGGATATGAGAAGTCCGGGTGAACGTATGAAACTGATGGCAGCTGTTGACGATCCACAGCGTAACAGAAAGAAGGGTGAGTGGTGCGAGGCTGTTCCTCCACTCTGTCGTCCATTCAATGGTATCACACCTGCCGACTATTTTGGCAGGACGTTGGTGTCAGCACTTCCTGACAGCATAAAGATTGGCATTGTGCATGTTGCCATTGGTGGCATACGCATTGAAGGATATATGCCAGACTCAATAGCAGATTATGCAAAGAATGCCCCAAACTGGATGGTTGGCATGCTCAAAGCCTACGATAATAATCCATACGAACGATTGGTGATGCTTGCACGTAAAGCGCAGAAAGATGGTGTGATAAAGGGCATACTCATGCATCAGGGAGAGTCTAATACTGGCGATATGCAATGGGCAGAAAAGGTAAAGACTGTGTATGACAGCTTGCTATCTGACCTTAATCTTGATGCAGAGAATGTACCTCTGCTTGCAGGCGAAGTGGTTCAGGCCAACGGCAAGGGACAATGTATCCGTATGAACAAGCATATAAACGACCTTCCAAATACAATTCCAACAGCCCATGTCGTGTCTTCTGCAGGATGTTCCAATGCTTCCGATCGTCTTCACTTCGATGCTGCTGGATATCGCCTGCTTGGCATTCGTTATGCGGCAAAGATGTTAGAATTGTTGAATAACAAGTGATGTTAGACCCTGTCTTATATTAAGATAATGAGAATCCTTTCGTCTATCATAACATTACTCATACCTCTTGCTGTATTTGCACAGCCGCAGTTCAGCAAACCACATGGGTTATATACACAATCGTCTATAACTGTGGGCATCTCTCCAGTCTTTCCCGGAGCAGAGGTGAGATACACTATGGATGGCAGCACGCCAACCATCAATAGTCAGCGTTACAGTGGAGAACTTACGCTTAAAAAGACAACCTTGCTGCGTGCAGTGGAGGTCGTTGATGGTGAGGTGGTATCGCCAGTAGCCACATCGTCGTATATATTCATGCACTCAGTACTTAGTCAACCTGATAATCCTGAAGGATATCCTTCGCGTTGGGGTGATTATACCGATATCAGTGGTTATGCCATAGCCGATTATGGCATGGACCCTGAGATGACAGGCGATGCCACACTCCGGTCGAAGATAGAACAAGGAATGAAAGACTTGCCAATTCTTTCGGTTGTAACAGACAAGGATAATCTTTTTGGTTTTGAGAAAGACTCGGTTACTGGCGGAATATATATATATACAGGTCCTCCTGTTGGCGATGGTACAGGTCATGGCTGGACACGCCAGGCTAGTGCCGAACTTATTGGCGGTCCTATGCAGCACGACATGAGCATCAACTGCGGTTTGCGTCTGCATGGTGGTCACGGCCGTCTGGCTGAGAAGAATCCAAAACACTCCTTCCGTCTTGTCTTCAAAAAGGAATATGGTGCTGGTAAACTTGAATATCCATTGTTTGGCGAAGGTGAGCCTGCAGAGTTCGACCAACTTGTTCTCCGATGCCATTTCGGTAATTCGTGGCAGCATTGGGGCGAGTGGGGAAGAGAAAAGGCGCAGTTTAGCCGTGACCTATGGGCACGCCGTATGCAGCGGCGCATGGGACACACTGCTGTAAATGGTCTTTATGCCCATCTTTTTCTCAATGGAATGTACTGGGGACTTTATAATATCGCTGAGCGTGTTGACGATCTCTATGGTAAGATGCATTTTGGCGGAAAGAAGAGCGAGTACGATGTTATAAAAATTGAGGAGAGCGGCGGCAACCATATTGAGGCTTCAGAAGGTGACCTTGAGGCATGGGACTTGCTTACATATACTGTTAATAATGCTCACGATCCTATAGCATATAATCGTTTGCAAGGCAAGAACGTGGATGGCGATGACGATCCAGAACTGGAGAAACTGCTTGATATCGATGCTTTTATAGACTATATGCTTATCAATCAGTATGGTGGCAATACCGACTGGGATCATCATAACTGGTATGCTATCCGTCGTCGCGGTCCAGAAAGTCAGGGATTCAAATTCCTTTGCTGGGATACAGAACAGATATTCGAGGGAGAGTATGAGAATATAATGAAACTGAACAACAATGGTTGCCCTACAGGTTTCTTCAACAGTCTGTTGAGAAACCGAGACTTTACGAGTCGCTATGTTGCTCGTGCCAAGGAGTTGTTAAGCGAAGATGGTTACCTTGGACAGAAATCAACTGTAGAACTTTGGGATAGTCTTTATAATACAATCAAGATGGCAGTCTATGCAGAGTCTGCTCGTTGGGGCGACTATCGCCGCGATGTGCATCCATATCAGTCGAAGGGACAATTGTATACTGTAGATAATCAGTTTCAGAAAGAACGCAATCGCCTGTTGAACAACTATTTCCCTATGCGCAGCGCTGTTGCCTTAGAAGGTATAATTGCTTATGTCGAGTCACAAGTTGGTTATGATGATTGGGTTATGCCAGAGGGATGGGTTGAGATGCATGTAGGCATGTTCCATGAATGGGACGGCGCTGGTGCTGATGCCCAGCCAATAGATAAGGATGTGGCTTTCGATTGGAACGTCAACCAGGTGGTAGGCGCAGGCGGTGCAGTAGCAGGAACGGTTAGCGTGTTCTACAATCAGTTTGCCGATATTTCTGACTACGATAAATTGGTATTAAGAGGCACAGGTGATAAACTTCGTATTCTTGCCAACAGATTAGTTGACCATGGACCATACAAGGAGATTATGGTGTCGTTCCGTGAGTCAGACAAATATTGGGACAATGAACTTAAGGCTATAGTAGTGCCAGTTGTTGATATTGCCAATGCAGTTACCAACCAAGGAGAGCAGCGTAAGGATGCTTTTGTTCATGTCAATGCCATGAAGGTGGCGTTTGGTAGTTCGAGTGTCAATGTGAATGGAATTTATCTTATTCCTTCTGCATCATCAGGAATCAGCGATATTACAGAACCTGCCATCAACAAAGGCAAATTGTACAATCTCAATGGTGTTGAGGTGAAGAATCCTAAACCGGGTATCTATATCCGCAATGGCAAGAAGATAATAATAATGCGCCGTTAATAATAACGAATGAATAAATAAGTGCCAGTTGCTTGATTAAGGCAACTGGCACTTTTGTTTTGCAAAAGATATTGCGTTAAAGGTTGTAGAAAATGAAGAATGAGGAATAAAGAATAAGTAATGAAGAAGGAGATAGAGAACATTTGCCTCTATCTCCTTTTTCTTCTATCACCAATTCCTCCCCTTGGGGAGGTTAGGAGAGGTTTTACTTACATAGTCTTATCTCGCTGATGCGTGGTGTCTGGCGGTTCTGCTCAGGCATGATGGTTACAGTTGCCGGTGAGGCGATGCCCTCTGGCAGTTCGATGATGGCCATGCCTTGGCGGTTGAGGCTGTGAGTGCCCAACTGCTTGTCGCCGATGCTTACGCTGAATCGCTCGCGGTCGCCAAATCCCTTTATTCGCAGAGTGCGTGCACCGTAGGTCTTCATCTGATAACTGAATGCTTGACGTGTGCGTCGCCAGTGGATGCCTCCATCGGCACCGTTCCAACTGTTCTGCTGAGAGAAGAAGTGATCGCTTTCCGACTGCTGCTCACCGCAATACACCTTGTCTGTGGTCTGCTGTTCCAGTTCCATGCGAGCCTTCTCTTCTGCTGCCAGACGCTGCTTCTGTTCGTTCCACTGTGCTTCAGAGTAAAGAGGGAAATAAATCTGATAGCGACACTCATAGAGCTCGTAGAACGGTTGCAGTGTCATGCCCTCAAACTGTGGCAGTGTCACACCGGTGAGATGGAAGTGCATTGGTCTATTAGCAGGTTTAAGATGACTAAGTATTGTTTCTGAGTCGCCTATGATTGCTGGCATTTGGTTAAGTGGAATCTGAGGACCGTTTGCTATATGTCCGCCACGGCTGTCGTCAGCATACATTCCGTCCTGGCGCTCTGTGCCAGTCTTTGCTGCCAGCACTATCGGACCATAGAAGAACGAATATTGAGGTTTGCCGTCAGGAGTTGTTATGGCAGTGAGGTGCATAGGCATATCCACATGCAGACGGTCGCCATCCTGCCACTTGCGGCTAACAACCAAGTTGCCCTCCTCTGTCTTGACTGTAACAGGTTCGCCGTTCACGCTAACCTTCATGTCGTTGCACCACCATGGCTGGCGAATTTTAACGGCAAACTTCTTCGCCTTCTTCAAAGACAGGGAAATGTCGGTTGACGGTTGTTGCGGGAAACGGTTTTCCTGCTTCACTATGATGTCGCCCCAAGTCAGTGTTGATGGAATAAAGAGGTTCACGATGAGGTCGTTGCCCTCGTGAGCGTAAATCATCTCGCCGTAGCGTGCAGGATTCTCAATGCCCGTACCCACGCAACACCACATACTTGTCTGTGGCTGAGAGTAAACGCGATAGTGACCAGAGCGCATAGGTGTGAAATACACAAAACCGCCCTGCACAGGGTTTACTATCGATAGGATATGATTGTAGAGCGCGCGCTCGTAGTAGTCGATATAATCCTTGTCTGCCGATGTCTGATATAGCATCTTTGTCAGTCGCAACATGTTGTATGTGTTGCAACTCTCAGGTCCCTGTTCACTTGCCAGCAGTCCGCTGAAGTCGTTTGTTGGATTGAAATGCTCGCGCATTGAGTTTCCGCCGATGGAAACACTACGCTGTCCGATAACCACCTCCCAGAAGAACGCTGCGGCGCGGTCCCAGTCTGTCCTTCCCTCAAGGTCGGCAATGCGCTTGTAACCGATAACCTTCGGAATTTGTGTGTTTGCATGTTTGCCTGTTAGGTTGTCCTCACCCTTGAGCAGTGGTTGCAGCATCTGTTGGTCACTGAACTGATGAGCCAATTTCAGGTATTTCTTGTCGCCTGTTATCTCTGCCACATCTGCAAACGTCTCGTTCAGTCCGCCATGCTCGCTTCTCAACATCTGCTGTATCTGCTCGTCACTCAGTTGGCTCACCTCTTTTATCATCCAGTCTGTGAGTTTTATCAGCATCTGTTTTGCATCCTCTCTGCCTGCAATCAACCATGCGTCACGCAGACCAGCATATATCTTATGTATATTATAGAGAGGTACCCATCCGCCGTTCAGTCCGAAAGAAGAAGCATTGATTTTACCCTCTGCTATCTCCTTCCAAATCTTGTTGCCATTGCTCACACCGCCCAGGTAGCCGTCGGTACGTGCATCCTGACAGCGTTTCAGTTCGCTAAGGTAGTAGTCCATCCTGCGTTCTATCTCCTTGTTTCCAGTGGCCGCATACATATATGCCAAGGCAGAGAGATAGTGACCACCTATATGTCCGTCAAGACCCGTGTTCTCCCAGTTAGTGTAGTTGTTTGCCTTGGGGTTTAGTCCGGCACCTTTCAAATAAGGTGCCAGCAGTCTGTCGGCATTCAGTCCCATCAGATAGTTGATGTCAGCCTGTTGATAATCCATGAATATGCTCTCTCCGAGTCTTATGTCCTTTATAGGAAAAGTCTCTATACGTTGTTGCAGTTGTGCCGAAGTGGTTATGGCGCATGCTGCCAATGCTAAAACAGAAATAATTTTTTTCATGAAACAGATTTTTATTTAGTGCAAAGAAACAGAAAAAAATGCAGAAAACCAAGCATTGTTGTTTCTATAATTCACTGATGAAACAGAAATGTAAAAAAGTGTGACGAATATTATTATTTAAAATTATTATTTTTGTTTATCTTTGCAAACATCTATTTGCTGATATTAATAAGACTATATGAAAAAGATATTACTATTTCTTTTGCTTGCTCCACTGATGGTGTTGCAAGCACAGAACCACAGACTTTGGTATGATAAACCAGCCACTCATTGGCTTGAGGCATTGCCTGTAGGCAATTCTTTGCTTGGAGCCATGGTTTATGGTGGAACCGAAACGGAGGTTATCCAATTGAATGAAGAGACATTCTGGTCAGGCAAACCTCATGACAATGACAGTCATGAGTCTTTGAGACATCTTCAGGAAGTGCGTAGTCTGATATTCGAAGGACGAGAAAAAGAGGCACATACACTGATAGACAAGCATTTTGTTAAAGGACCTCATGGCATGCGTTTCTTACCTATGGGTTATGTAAGACTGAGTATGGGTCATAACGATGTCGCAGGTTATGAGCGTGCTCTGAATCTCGGTACAGCCACGGCTACCACCTCATATATATATAAAGGTGTAAAATATGAGCGTACGGTATTTGCCTCAATGGCAGACAGCGTGATAATTGTAAATATCAAGTCGGATAAGAAAGGCGAACTTGGTTTCTCGCTCTCTTATGATAGTCAGTTGGAGTATAAGGTAAGCACAACAGCAGATGGCCGTTACCCTAGGCTTATGGCTACAGTTAGTGGAGTAGGGCAAGAAGGCATCTCTGCTGGTTTGACGGCAGAGTGTTTCGTGGATGTTAAATCCGATGGTGATGTCTCCGTAACCGATAAGTCCATTGTCGTATCAGGTGCTACAGAAGCCACCCTCTATCTGTCGGCTGCAACAAACTTCGTTAGTTATAACGATATAAGCGGTGTGGCAGAAACAAAAAACAAACGCCGCCTGTCACTTGCAGAGGCGATGAACTACAGTAAATTGCTAAAGCGCCATGTTGATATATACAAGAGTCAGTATGACCGTGTCACTCTGTCACTGCCCAAAACAGCAGTTTCTGCTTTTGCTACAGATAAACGTCTGGAAGCCTTTGCTTCAGGCAATGACCTCGATATGGTGTCGCTTATGATGCAGTATGGCAGGTATCTTCTCATCTCATCATCACAGCCTGGTGGACAGCCTGCTAATCTGCAGGGTGTATGGAATGACAAGCGCAATGCGCCATGGGATTCTAAATACACAATTAATATCAATGCTGAGATGAACTACTGGCCAGCATTGCCTGGTAATCTTATTGAAACCCAGCAACCGCTGTTCTCCATGATACGTGATCTTAGTGCTACTGGTACTAAAACGGCAAAGCAAATGTATGGTTGTGGCGGTTGGGTGGCCCATCACAATACAGACCTTTGGCGCATAGCCGGTCCTGTAGATGGTGCAACATGGGGAATGTTCCCAACGGGTGGAGCATGGCTCACTACCCATATATGGCAGCATTATCTGTTTACAGGCGATAAGGCATTTCTTGCAGAAAACTATGATGTGTTGAAAGGCGCGGCTGATTTCCTTCTTGACTATATTCAGGTGCATCCACAATACGGATGGCTGATGACCGTGCCCACAGTGTCGCCAGAACACGGACCGCAGGGCAAGGGTACAACCGTTACCGCTGGTGCCACAATGGATAACCAGATAGTGTTTGACGTGCTTAGTCAGACACTTAACGCAGCAGAGATTCTGGGTTGTCAAGACAAGGCTTATCAGGATAGGTTGCGCAGTGCAATTAAGATGTTGCCACCTATGCAAATCGGAAGGCACGGACAGTTGCAGGAATGGCTTATCGATGCTGATAATCCACGAGATGAGCACCGTCATATATCACATCTTTATGGATTGTATCCCTCTAATCAGATATCACCATATTCACATCCAGAACTGTTTACAGCCTCTGCTAATACTCTCAAGCAGCGTGGCGACATGGCAACAGGATGGAGTCTTGGTTGGAAAATCAACTTCTGGGCGCGAATGCTTGATGGTAATCACGCATATAAGATAATAAAGAATATGCTTCATCTGCTTCCAGATGACAGCAAGGCAAGAGAGTATCCTAACGGACGCACATATCCTAATCTCTTTGATGCCCATCCTCCATTCCAGATAGATGGCAACTTTGGTTGCTCGGCAGGTGTGTGTGAGATGCTTGTGCAGAGTCATGACGGAGCTGTTCATCTGTTGCCAGCTTTGCCAGATGAGTGGAGTGAGGGCGAGGTCAACGGTTTGCTTGCCCGTGGCGGTTTTGAGGTAAGCATGAAGTGGAAAGACAGTAAATTGCAATCAGCTGCAATAAAATCCACCATTGGCGGGGTGTTGCGTCTGAGGTCATATGTAGAGCTGAAAGGTAAGGGGCTTAATCCGGCAGTAGGCAACTGTGATAATCATTTGTTACAGACAGCAGATATAAAGCAGCCATTACGTTCGAAAGAACTTAAGAATTTTGATTTGCTGCCACTGCGCAAGGTCTATGAATACGACATTGTGACACAACCAGGGAAAACATATAAGGTTTTCATTGGTAAATGATACAAAAAGAAAATAAAGCGACACATTGTTTATTCACTGTGTCGTTTTATTATGTTATTTTTGCAAGCAAAATAAAAAATGATGAAACGAATATTTTTATTCTCACTTATATGGATGATTTCGTTGAGCATGAGTTTTGCACAGCAGCGCGACACAATTGACTTCAGCGGAAACAATACTTCGTCGGATTATAAAACATACGATGCCGTGATTTCCATGCCTTCCTCAAAGACACTGGATGTGCTCATGGCACGCTATTCATATTTCAATTCCTACATCACAGGACGAGGCACTCTGAACCTGCATGCTGGTGGTGAGCGTTGCTATCTTGGTACGGCTAAGGGAGCAAGTTATCCAAACTGGACGAAATTCACTGGCGATGTTCATGTGTATCCTTACAAGAAGCAGTCTCCATCGGCAGGCTTCTACGGCATTGTTATGGCGCATGGCGGCAAAACCTTCTCTGTAGAAGACGTGGAAGGTTCTCTTAGCAGTGGCAAGGTAAACATAATGATGGAGAACAACCGTGTGTTCCTGCATAATGGCACAACTTTGGTCTGTGAGAGCGGCACACGTGGTTTCCGTTTCGGCGAACTGAATACAGAGGTTGGCTCAACCATTCAGGGTTATATGAAGAAGGGCACACAGAACTCTTACTTCCTTGTAGGTTGTATGGGAACCGATGCCACATTGGCCGGAACAATAGCACCGCCCGACTACAGCGCGTCGCATAAAGTAGGAATATTGAAAGAAGGTAAGGGAACATATCGTATAACAGGCAATAATAATTTCATCAGTGGAGCCCTGCGTGTGCTCGATGGTAAGGTGCTGGTGATGAACGACCGAAATGAGGCTGAGGCAAAGAAACTGCGTGGTGCTACAGGTGCCATGTCAAGCGATGCCGATGCTGTAGTGCTGGTGTTTGAGAACGGTCAACTTGGCGGTATTGGAAATATCGCAGGAACAGTAGATAATTATGGAATAATAGAGCCGGGCGACAATGCAGTAGGTGAGCTTGCTTTTAAGAACTATGCTATGCTAACCGCTAAAGCCAACCTTTTTGTCCGTCCGGCTTCTATTTTGCGCTTTAAGATTTCATCTGTTGATAGTCATGACAAACTCAGCGTTAGTGGAAACGTGAAGTATTATAACATACGTCAAGACTTCTCTCAAAGTTCGGACATGCCTCAGGTAGAATTGGTAGTTGCCGATGATGCGAAGCTTAATGTTGGCGATGAGTTTGTAGTGTTGACCGCTGCTGGCAAAACATCACAGACTGGTGAATGGCAGTTTGAGCTGAAAACCCCAGAAAAGTATACATGGGCACTAGAGGAACGCGTTACAGACAGCGGATATTCTCTTGTAGTGCGCCTTGTCTCTCTCGATAACAGCGGTGATACTGACGGCGGTGATGATGGTGGCAACGATGACGACCAGACTGCTGATGTTATGGGACCATTCTATGATGATGGCATCAACGACAATACCGACCGCACACCGCTCCGCAGTTATGCCGCAAAGAATAATAAACTGGTAGGAACAGCAATATCTACATGGAAGAATGATGTTACCAATGCTAACTTGCCAGAGACAAAGGAGATAGGTACACAGTTTAACTTGCTCGTGGCAGAAAACGAAATGAAGTTTGATGCCCTCCAACCATCACGCGGGGAGTTTAATTTCTGGGCTGCAGATAATCTGGTAAACTTTGCAGAGCGCAACAAGATGACAGTGCGAGGTCACTGTCTGGCATGGCATCAGCAAGTTCCAGAATGGGTGTCAAGCGACGGTAAAAAGAACGACAAGAACTGGACTCGTGCCGAGGCGCTTGAACTGTTGAAGAACCATATCTGTCAGGTGATGAACCATTTCAAGGGAAAGGTCGTAGAGTGGGATGTTGTCAACGAATGTCTTGACGACAACCAAACCAGTATACGCTCCAACCCCGACGGTTACGACCTGCGTGCCACAGTATGGCAGCGTGCCATTGGCAATGACTATATCGACTCCGCCTTTGTATATGCACGACAGGCTGATCCAGATGCACTGCTCTATCTGAATGACTACGGCGTGGAACTGCAAGGTAAGGCAAAGACTACTGCATTTTATAACCTTGCCATGCGACTGAAGAAAGCAGGCATACCTATTGATGGTGTGGGGCTGCAGTGTCATTTCTCAATAGGCGAGGTTGACTCTGTAAAGTTAGACAACACAATAGCACGCTTTGAAGAGGCAGGTTTGAAATGCATTGTCACAGAGTTGGATATGGGCATACCTTCAACATCAGACAAAGACCTTGAAGAGCAGGCACGTCTTTATCGAGTGATTACAGATATAGTGCTTAACCACGACAACTGTCCAAGCATGGTTATTTGGGGACTTAAGGATAATGACAGCTGGCGAAGCGAATCTAATCCATTGCTTTATGATGCTAGCTTGGCCAAGAAACCTGCCTACTATGCCGTACGCTCAGCTCTTCGCCACCGCACTATTGTCAATGATACAGGCATTGAGTATGTACATATAAAACAAATCGACAATAATGCAGTCTATGATCTCCGTGGTTGCCGCGTCGATGAAAGCAGGCTGAAACCTGGTATATATATAAAAGGTGGAAAGAAGGTTGTGAGGTGAGAGGCCTAATAAAACCTAGGATAATCTAGGAAATCTAGAAAATCTAGAGAATCTAGAAAATCTAGAAAAATCTAGAACTGCCTAGAACATCAAAACCTCAAAGCGTAGCAACCTAAAATGTATATATTTAAAGAATAGTATAACTAAAAACTTATTATTAATGAAAAGATTGAAGACACGTTTCGATGAACGTTTGCGAGTAATGGCACTTGCTTTGCTCGTATCATGCAGCAGCACTTCGCTCTGGGCGCAGGGCTTAAAAGATGCCTACAAGGATTATTTCATGATAGGCGTAGCTGTTAATCAGCGTAATGTAACCAACGCTTCACAGTCGGCTCTTGTAAAACAGGAGTTCAATAGTATGACTGCTGAGAACGACATGAAACCTGAACCAACAGAACCTCGTGAGGGAGAGTTCAACTGGACTTCGGCCGACCGTATAGCTAATTTCGCACGCCAGAACGGCATAAAGCTTCGTGGTCACTGCTTGATGTGGCATAGTCAGATTGGTAAGTGGATGTATGAGGATAACCCAACAAAGGAGGTGTTCTTCAAGCGCATGCGTAATCACATTCATACTATAGTAAACCGCTATAAGGACGTTATCTATTGCTGGGACGTAGTAAACGAGGCCATCACTGACGACCGCAATGCCGCTGATCCATACCGCCAGTCACCGCTTTACAAGATTGCCGGCGATGAGTTTATTGCAAAGGCATTCGAGTATGCCCGTGAGGCTGATCCTAAAGCACTGCTTTTCTATAACGACTATAACGAGTGCGACCCAGTGAAGAGCAAGCGTATCTATGAGATGGTGAAGAAGATGAAGGCTGCTGGTGTGCCTATCGACGGAATTGGTATGCAAGGACATTATAATATCTATGGTCCTTCAGAAAAGGAGGTTGACGATGCTATCAAACTCTACAAGCAGGTGGTAAATCATATCCATGTTACTGAGCTTGACATCCGTATAAATGAGGAAATGGGCGGTCAACTGCGCTTCAGTCGTGAGGGTGTAAACGTCAGCGACTCTATCAAGCAGCATCTTGCTGACCAGTATGCTCGCGTGTTCCGTGTGTTCCGCAATCATAAGGATGTGGTTAAGTGTGTTACCTTCTGGAACCTCAGCGACCGCGACTCATGGCTTGGCGCGCGTAACTATCCATTGCCTTTCGATACAGAGTATAAACCAAAACTCGCTTACGAGTATATCAAGGACATGAAGGCTCCTAAGTGGGATATGCCAAAGAAACCTGCACGCAAGCCTCGAGCTAATCGTAGCAATGCTCAGGCACAGCGCCCACCGTTTAATCCCGATCTCGCTTTCCCTGAGAATCCAAATATCAAGGAAGACTTCAAACCATCTGTAAAGAATCAACCAGGTCAGCAGTACCCACAAGTAAACTCACAAGGCTATGTTCGCTTCCGTGTGGAACTGCCAGAGGCAAAGTCGGTAGTGGCTACTCTTGGTGGTAGAGGCGGTACACCGCTTCATAAGACATACGATGGTTCATGGGTAGGTACAACAAAGGGACCGGAGGATGAGGGTTTCCACTATTATCACCTCAACGTAGACGGGGGCGTTGTCAACGACCCAGGAGCAATGAACTACTTTGGTTCTACACGTTGGGAGAGTGGTATAGAGATTCCAGCCCACGATCAGGACTTCTATGCAATGAAGAATGTGCCTCATGGAAATGTACAGCAGGTTTTGTTCTGGTCGGAGAGCACAAAGACTACACGCCGTGCCTTTGTCTATACTCCACCGCAGTATGGCAAGAACAAGAAACAGAAATATCCTGTTCTTTACCTGCAGCACGGATGGGGCGAGGACGAGACAGCATGGAGCAATCAGGGACATGCCAATCTTATCATGGACAACCTTATTGCTGAGGGTAAGGCAGAACCGTTTATCATAGTTATGACCTATGGCATGACCAATGAGGTTCGCTTCGGTGGTTTGCGCGAGTTTACAGCAGAGGCTTTCGAGAAAGTTTTGGTAGACGAGCTCGTGCCATATATCGATGCCAATTTCCAAACACGTGCAGATAAGGCTCATCGTGCTATGGCTGGTTTGTCAATGGGTGCTTTTGAAACCAAGCTCATCACACTGCGCCGTCCTGAAATGTTCAACTATTACGGTTTGATGAGTGGTGGCCAGTATGCTCCAACTGATATTAAGGATGCAAAGCAAGTTAAACTCATCTTCCAAAGCTGTGGCAGCAAGGAAAACCCTGATGCCATAAAGAAATCTACTGAGGCACTGAAGGCTGCTGGACATAATGCAGTGGGATATGTATCAGAATGTACAGCTCATGAGTTCCAGACCTGGCGCCGCAGCTTAAAGGAATTGGCACAATTGCTTTTTAAGAAATAAGTATAGCTTTCTAGGATTTTCTAGGATTTTCTAGGTTTTTCTAGGATTTTCTAGGTTTTTCTAGGCATCCCTAGGTATTCCTAGGCTTAAGCGAAAACAAAAATACAATGCTAAAAAAACTCTTATTATCACTATTCACAGTAGTAGCATCTTGTGCTTGGTCACAGGATGCTACTGTACGCATAGACGCGCAGAAGAAATATCAGCAAATCACTGGCTTCGGTGGGTTCGTCTGCAGTCCGCAGTTTACCTACAACCACATGAACAATGCCGAGATAGACAAAGTATGGGGTAAGAGCAGCGCTGTTGGTTGCAACATCATGCGCTTGTATATTCCTATTGGCAGAAACTCATGGGCGCAGTCGCTGGCTACCGCCAAGTATGCCAAGCAGAAAGGTCTCATTGTCTTTGCATCTCCCTGGGGACAACCTGCAGAGTGGAAAACCAATGGCACCATCAATGCTAAGAACGAAGACGGCACGATAGGAAAGTTGAAACGCGAATACTGGGACGACTATGCCGTATATCTTAACGACTATGTCAAGTACATGCGCGACAATGGAGTAGAACTTGATGCTATATCCATTCAGAACGAACCCGACTGGACTGCATCCTATGCTGGTTGCATCTGGTCGGCCAGCGAGATTGCTGAGTTTGTGAAGATCTACGGCCGTCAGATAAACTGCAAGATAATTGCTCCTGAAACCCTCGGAACAAGCTCCGCATACGTCAATGAACTGAATAAGGCTGACGTTCTTCCCAACTTCGATATCTATGGTGGTCATCAGTATGGAGGAATAGAGGAGGCTTGCAAGAAACTGGGTCAGCAGGGTAAACAGGTGTGGATGACAGAGTTTCTTATCAATTGGAACGAGAATACAGGCACAACCCGCAACTTCGATTATTCAAAAGATGTTTTCAACTTCTTCCGCAGCATCAACACCTGCATGCTCAACGACTTCAACGCCTGGATACACTATGCGGCCAAGCGCTACTATGGTATGATAGGCGACGGACAGTGTGGCACAGATAATGGCGAGATGACAAAGCGCGGTTATGTAATGGCTCATTTTGCAAAGTATATCACAGGCATGACACGCATTGATGCTCAGTGGAATGATAATGCGGCACAACCGTTGGAGGGTTCTGCTTATCTTTCACAGACAGGCGATACCGTGGTGGCAGTGCTCATCAATCCTTCTGACAACGAGCGTATTGTTACCTTCGACCTGCCTTTCTACACACAGCGAGGAAGGATGCAGACCACTACACCTTCAAAGAATCTGTCGCCAAAAGACCTGAGACAGAAGACTGAAACCTGCCGCCCGCAGGTGACAATTGCAGCACAGAGCGTTGCCACATTAATTTTCGCGCGCTCTCGCGACCGTCAACCGTCACAGATGACAGGCAGCATCAACCGTTTCGATAGAATAGACGATATGACTTGCACTAACTCGGCGTTTGGCACAACCTATAAGATGTCGGGCAAGACACTTAAGTTCGACCATTCCAATCCGCTTGTCTCTGCTCGCACCAATGCTGCAAATGGTTATATTCAGTTGACCGACCGTTTCGACCAACTGGTTCTTAATATAAAGAAGGTGACATCTACCCTTAACTATACATCTGCAAAGACAACACTCTGCTATGTTAATGCCAAAGGGCAGGTGGCAACTCATGATTATGGTGAGCTTGACCTTAACCGCCGTGAGAATTTCAACCTTACGCTCGACCTTTCTCCTAGGACATTGCCAGACGGATGCCGTGGCATCATTTCGATAACCAATAACAACTGGTCGTCAACGCTAACCATCACCTTCGGCGATGTGTATCTGAGCAATGGCGGACACTATTCGGCAACGCTCAGCGGACAGTATGGCGCAGACGACAGTTATCTGCTCGACTATACCGCCGATGGCTCATGCACCAGTATCGACATGACTTCTGTCACAGCCTTGCCAGCATCGTTTGACTGGCTTAACGGCAATCGTGTGGTCTATGTTTCCGATGGCAATAATGTAAGTGGCAGTAATATCGTCATTGGCAGTGAATGTCAGCAGTTGCTGCTTGCCGATGATGGTAGTGACTTCCGTCCAGCAAAACAGTTTAATGCTGCCGAGGCGCAACTGACACTCACCGTCAATGGCTACCGTCTGCTGATGTTGCCGTTTGCTGCCGAACTGCCACAGGGTGTATATGCTTATAGCATAGGTGCCGACATGACCCTTCAGCCGCTCACCGTCATACCTGCCCATCAACCAGTGCTTGTTGAGGCACAGGGGACAGTTGTGCTCAAGGGCAGTGGTGCAGTGTCGTTTGCCCGTTCGCCGCTTGCCGACCTCCTTCGAGGCACATACACACAGATTCCGCTCTATGAGGGCGACTATCTGCTGGGTAATCAGAATGGAGAGTGGGGATTTGTAAGGCAGAACACATCCGCCACATTGCCTCCATTTGGTGTATATGTCCAGTTATCGTCAACGGCATCGTTCATCCCTCTCAACCTCTCCGTTACAGGCATCACCGACGTGCGTCATGATGCCGACGCCCAATCAGCTCCTCTCTACAATGTGATGGGTCAGCGCGTATGTAAAGACCATAAGGGTATTGTGATACGTAAGGGAGTCAAGATTATTAATAAGACGTAATTAATACAAAAGAGATAAAGGCATTGGAAGTCATTAAAATATTCTGGTTTCCATTGCCTTTTGTTATTTGAATGGAGTGAGGTGTGTATGTTTTTTTGACTTTCTCAGTTTGTTACGAAGACAAAAGAATCTGCAACATTTGTATAACTAATGATAAGGATTAATTGATTAATTTTGCATGCAATAATTAATGAAGGATAATAGATGATGTTTGAGAGATGATGGATTAATCTCTTTGCTCCTTTTGAATAATAAAACTTATAAAATGCAAATATGAAAAAATTATTATCAACAGTGCTGCTTGCCATTGCAGCTAATTGTGCACAGGCACAAAACCCATACTTGCCATTGTGGGAGCATTTGCCTGATGGCGAACCGAGAGTGTTTGAAGACCCCGACCAACCGGGAAAGTACCGTGCGTATATCATCGGTTCACACGATGTTACTTACTCTGCTTACTGCGGACCAGACATCCGCATGTGGTCGGCACCTGTTGAAGACCTTACACAGTGGCGTGACGAAGGTCCAATCTTCACTCATTTCGTGGATGGACAGTGGGATACCATGTTCGCACCTGACCTTGTGGAGGTGAAAGACCCAGAGACAGGAAAGAAAACTTATTATCTCTATCCTCACTCTCGCGGTTGGCGCCGTGTGGCAATGGTGTGCAAAGGCGACCGCCCCGATGGTCCATTTACACCTGTTAACCTGACACCAGATGGTCGTCAGTGTCTGCCAGGCTCAATCATCGACTTCGACCCTTCGGTATTTGTAGAGAATATAACAAATAAGAAAGACCCTGACTATAAGAAAGGTTTCCGTGCATACGTGTTCTATGGTTTCCAGCACTCAACAGCTTTCGAGCTCGACCAGAACAATATGTATGCCAAGCGTCCAGACACAGAGATAATCGATCCGTTCATCCCTGCCAGCAGCCGCGACGGTAAACTGTTGGATAAGGAAGGCTCAGAATACAAGGCACTCTACAAGGGACAGAATCCTCTCGACTTCAATTTCTTTGAGGCATCTTCTATCCGTCAGGTGGGCAATAAGTACGTGATGGTGTTCTCTGGTTACTCAGGTCCTGACTATGGTCTTGGTTCAACCAACTCCGCCCTTCGCTATGCCTTTGGAGATACTCCGCTTGGTCCATGGCGCTCAGGAGGTGTGCTTGTTGACTCGAGAGGTGTGGTGCCTAATGAGGATGGCAGCAAACTTATTACTACCAATGCAGCTCATAATACACATGGATCTATAGAGGAAATTAATGGTCAGTGGTATGTGTTCTACCATCGTCCTCCACGCGGTTTCGGCAATGCCCGCCAGGCAATGGTTGCTCCAGTGAAGATTACATGGGACAAGAAGAAAGTGGCAAAGGGTGGTGTAGTGAAGATTACCGCCTACGACCCATACGCAGAAAACAATGAGTGGACAGCATCTGCCAGCGACGGCACATGCTATACTGGTGCAGAGGTGACCAGTGAGGGCTTCCATATCTTCGGTTTGCCTCCATACAACTGGTATTCGGCAGGTATCGCCTGCTATATGTCTGGACATAACTGGATGCAGGATAATCACGATGTTTGGAATAATGGCATGGACCTTGCAGGCATTACCAACCGTGGCATCGTGGGCTTTAAATACTTTGGTTTTGGCGGTTTGGCACAAGACTCAAAAGGTATCAAGGCTTTTGCTGGTACTGCTAAGGGCGACGGTACTATGCTTAACGTTAACCTTACTCCTGGCGGTCATGGCGCGTTTAAGATTCGTGTGATGCTCGATGGCCCTTATACTAATAATGTATGGAACGGTAAGGAGATTGCTGTTATCGAAGTGCCAGCCAATGCTCCTCGCGTGGCAAAGAACTATCAGGTGACAGTGCCAGCGGTAGAAGGACTGACAGGAAAGCATGCCATCTATCTTATTGCCGAGGGTCCAGAGGTGAAGCAGCCTGCCAACAACCAGCAGCGCTATGGCAACCGTCAGCAGCCACAGCGTCCTGTGGGATTATTCGATCTCCACGGAATAGGTTTCTCTAAGGCTGGGGCAACATTCGAGGCTCCACAGGTGCCACAGGTAACTATCATGGCAGACGGCAAGCGCCTTAACATACCAGCAACACCAATCCGCAGCACAAATGCCAACGGTTATACTGATGCCACTCGCTATCAGGTATATGCACCATTGAAGGCTGGTTCTGAGATAACAGTCAAGGCTAATAACCCAGAGGTTAAGGTTGAGGTGAGCAAGATTGTTGACGGCAGAGCAACAGTGAAGTGTACATACAAGGGCAATCAGAAGGTGTTCCTTATCAACTGATATGTATTAACCCTAATCTAATTACCGGTTTGTATTAATGTTTCAGTAATATGACAGAGCGGGGCATACCTTAAATGGTGTGCCCCGCTTTTACTTTTACTATGCTGCGAGTGAAAAACAAATGAATTTATTTATCTTTCATCCCGAACTGAACTATTTCATCCCTTTCTAATTCCACTCATCCCATGCAGAGTAGTGGCTCTTTGCATCGCAGTCATCATCTGACTCTCCGCTTTGGTCAAATACTATACTATTGTCGCCGTCAAACTCACAACTCATTGCATTCAAGAGTGATTCCATGTCAATATCGTATGTTGTTGTCTCTGGGACAATATATCTTTTCTTTTCCATGTCTTCTTGGTATTATTTTATTATAACCTTCTTGCCATTAACAATGTATATGCCTTTAGCCGGGTCGGCAACGCGTCGTCCCTGCAAGTCGTAGTAAACGGTTGGCATAACCACATTGTCTTTTAATTCTGATATTCCAGTTGTCTCATCCTCAAACAGCATGCTCACAGTCTTGGCGTTGCTCACATCCCTTTGGCGCAGGTAAGCCCTGAATGCTTTGATGGCATTGCCACCGCTGGCTTTCTTGAATATGCCGCCGCTTACAATGTAGTCGCCCTTCTGAATCTCTGATGAGCCTTTAGGCTGGTTGGTATAAGTGCCAACAAAGTCGAATATCGTGCCTTCAGATTTAGGCATGTCTGAGGTTATAATCTCAACGGCAGGGAATTTTGATACGGTGACGTTCTTTTTTGGGAAGAGCAGGTAAGGCGTGTTGGCATTCATACCGTCGGTTTTCTTTCTGAACTTAACCGTTACGTTGCCGTTGCTTTCCTCGTCGCCAATATATTCTGCCACCTCAGAGTCCTCGCCAAACCATTCCGTAATCTGCTCTGCTGTGATGGCGAAAGGCAGACACACTGGATTCCATCTGTCGGCGTTGAATGTTCGGTTGAGAGTTACGTCAGTAATAGCCTTTTCCTCTGGCGCTGTTGCCGATGTCTCGTTTAGTTC
>X430_Giraffe__coassemble_43_pt1 | contig 24907 bp, 19 predicted proteins | sample X430_Giraffe__metabat2_high_PE_008 | metagenome-assembled genome bin X430_Giraffe
GTTAACCTCCGTTTAATATGTTTATAAAAATATTTTAAATTCCGAGTTTCTTGCGGATATCCTTTGGCAGTGCATTCTTGTTGAGCATCATATCCATGAGCTTGTATGTTACGAATGCCTTTGTCATGTACCATGTTCCCTTATAGTCGCCATACTCTCCCCATGAGTTCTTAACCATGTAGTACTCACGACCGTTCTGGTCCTTAGCAATACCATATATATGCATGCCATGGTCATCAGTTGTCTCCCAGTTGTCGTATGCCTCTTGACGCATTTCCTGAGTAGGAACAAGCTCTGGTGCATTTACTCCAAGTGAGTCGTACTTCTCTGATTTCTTTGTTGCAGGCAGGCGCAACCAGCGTGCTGCATCGCTACCACTAAGGTTCTGCACAAGCTTAGCATCGTATGCTATACCTAATCCTTTGCGTGTGAAACCATCCTCTGAAACATCGCCGCCCCACATAATGGTGTAACCTTCCATGATAGCATTATCAATGATACGTGTAAGTTCCTCAATAGGCACGTTGTAACTCTGATGCCAGCGCCAATTGTCTTGTACCTCAACTACGAATGGCTTCCAAAAAGGATGATGTGTGTAGCTTGTGATGCTCACATAGTCATCAAGGTTAAGACCAAGACTCTCTGTAAATGTTTTAGGAGTATATTTCTTACCCTCGTATTCAAACTCTGTTGGTTTCTCTCCGATATATGCATCAATGATGCCTTGCAAACCTTTTTTCCAAGCAGGAGTTAGTTTCTTGGCGCTGCTCTTTGCCAAAGCCTCAACGTATGGAGTCATCACAGTGAAAAACTCATTGTAGTTGTTCAGAGAATCACCAATAGGTGTTCCAGGCAATGCCATTGCCTCCTCAGGACATATACCATAGTTCTGGAGGCAGTATATTGGGTCGTAAGCGCTACCGCCCTGTGAGAAAGAAACATCGCCATGCATGCGAACAGTCTTAACAGCACGATCCATATATGTATGGCTTACGACAAAAGTTTCGCAGAGGTCGTATGTCTTGCCACTGTTTTTCAAAATCTCACTTTCAAGAAATGATAGTGTAGAGTATGCCCAACACGTACCGCTGCGGTTTTGGTCTTTGATACTTGTGATAGGATTAGCCTTAATGGTGGTGAACACCGGCTTGTTTGATTTCTCAGAGTCTTTGGGCTCTGCGGCGTTTGCGCCTGTCGCAAGCAGTGCAGCAAACGAAAGTGCTAAAATCTTTTTCATTGTTTTTTGTTTATTTATTGTTCATAAAATTCTCTACGTCATTAGCGTGGTATGGTATGCGCTTACTTCCAAGGAAGCGGCATCCGTCGCTGGTTATAAGAACATCATCCTCAATTCTAATACCGCCAAAATCCTTGTACGTCTCCAACATGTCAAAGTTAAGGAACTCTGCACAGTGTCCACTCTTGCGCCAATCGTCAATAAGAGCAGGGATAAAGTAGATGCCTGGTTCGTCTGTAATAACGAAGTTCTCTTCTAATCGTCGGCCCATTCGCAGACAATTGGTTCCAAACTGTTCAAGGTTAGGTCTTGTCTCATCATCAAATCCAACGTAAATCTGTCCAAGTCCTTCCATGTCATGCACATCCATGCCCATCATGTGACCAAGACCGTGGGGTAAGAACATGGCATGGGCACCTGCGCGCACAGCTTCTTCTGTATCACCCTTCATCAGTCCAATCTCCTTCAGGCGTTCTGTCATACGACGGCAAACCTCCATATGAACATCCATGTATTTGATGCCAGGGCGAGCCACATCCAGAACATAGTCATGACATTCAACAACAATATTATAAATGTCAAGCTGACGCTGTGTGAACTTGCCGTTTACAGGATATGTACGTGTGTGGTCTGAGCAATAGTCATCAAGTTCACAACCTGCATCACACAAAACAAGCCTACCGTCTTCAAGCAATGCCGTTGAAGGGTTGCCATGCATGATTTCTCCGTGCTGACTGAAAATTGTGGCGAAACTTACTTTTGAAGCCAAGGAATTGGCCGTACCGTCAACAATTCCACCCACATATCTTTCTGATAAGCTTGGACGCACTGTGCGCATGGCTCTGGTATGCATTTCATAACCCACGTCGCAAGCTCGTTCAATAGCCTCAATCTCTTGTGGTTCCTTGGTTGAACGCATCTTTACAACAGCCTTGATAAGCGCCAAAGAAGCCGTCTCTTTCTGATTATTTGGGTGAATACCCAACAAATCCATAATCTGTATCTTGGTATCATAGCGGTAAGGTGGCAAGAAATGAATTTCCCTGCCATTTGCCTTTGCCTTGTCACAAATGGATTGCAAATCACTCATCGGAGCGGTTTGTTTTACTCCCACCTGAGCAGCGAGGTCGCTGACACAATCAACAGAACCATACCATACGATATCCTCTATGTCAATGTCGTTACCAATAAGTATGTCATTGTCGTTATCAATATCTATTACTCCAACCAAACCATCCCGGTGTTGTCCAAAATAATAGAGAAATGATGAGTCTTGACGGAATGGCGAATATGCGTTGGCCGGATAGTTGGCTGGCGCTTCATTATTACCAAATAATATAATGATACCCTTGCCAACAAGTCTTTTTAGCTCATTACGTCGCTTTATGTAGGTTTCTTTGCTAAACATAATTATCGGTTTTTTAAAATTATTATGTCTGCAAAGTTACATTTTTTTTATTAAAAATAGTATATGTCTATATCTTTTTTAATCTAAATTGGCATTAGATTTTATTGATGTCAACATAACCATTCATCACTGCATATATAGTCATAGCAGAAACACTCTTTATATTCAGCTTATCCATTATGTTTTTACGATGTGTGATAACAGTGGGCAAACCTATATTAAGTTTATCTGCAATCTCTTTATTGATATAGCCCATAACTATTAGCGACATCACTTCAATTTCACGATCTGAAAGAATGTTTTGCCGTGGCATAGGAGGTAAATTACGACCATGAGAGTGTGCTCTCTGTTGTAATGCCAGTAGAGATTTAATCAGTTGCTTCTCTGGCACGTTTACACAAAGGCAATTAAAACCACTAAGTTGTGTATTTGTGTCAATAGACAGGGTTAGAACTATAGTCTTGTATCGAAACTCAGTAAAATAGCTACGGTTCTGCAATACTATGTTCATTGAAACAAAATAATGGAAATATTGCTCTGGATGATTGGATTCGAGTTCTGCATACGAACCATAAGTGTCAACCTGAACAATTGGCATGACACTTTGTAATAAAGATTTCAACCCTAACACCGCAAGAGTGTTAGGGTCGATTATCGCAATCTTAGGCGTGCTGTGATTTTGCTGCATAAAAATTATTAAGACAGGAATCCAAGCAAAGCACCTGCTGCAACGGCAGAACCGATTACACCAGCGACATTTGGACCCATAGCATGCATTAGAAGGAAGTTCTTGCGGTCATACTCAAGTCCAAGGTTATGACTTATTCTGGCAGACATAGGTACTGCAGAAACACCAGCATTGCCTATAAGCGGATTAAGTTTTTTACCTTCTGGCAAGAATAGGTTCATAGTCTTAACAAACATGACTCCACTTGCGGTCGCAACAACAAAAGCGCAGGCACCAACTACAAATATAAATAATGTGTTCAACGTAAGGAACTCACTAGCCTGTGTAGAGCAACCGACGGTAAGTCCAAGCAATACCACCACAACATCATTGAGGGCAGAACCCGCAGTCTTGGCGAGGCGAGTGGTCTTTCCTGACTCCTTTAGCAAGTTGCCAAAGAAGAGCATACCCAACAAAGGTAAACCTGAGGGAACAATAAATGTAGTTAGCAACAGACCTATTATTGGGAATAGAATTCGCTCTGTTTGGCTAACCTCACGAGCTGGTTTCATGCGAATAAGACGTTCTTTATTTGTTGTCAATGCGCGCAATACCCATGGCTGTATCAGCGGAACAAGTGCCATATAAGAATAAGCACAAACAGCAATAGCTCCCATCAGGTTTGGACACAACTTAGATGAAAGGAATATTGCAGTTGGACCATCAGCACCGCCAATAATAGCAATACCGGCAGCCTGGTTTGGTTCAAATCCCAATGCTAAAGCTACCATATAAGCGCCAAATATACCAAACTGGGCAGCAGCACCGATTAGCACTAATTTTGGATTGGCTATAAGTGCAGAGAAATCTGTCATGGCGCCAATACCCAAGAATACCAATGGCGGATACCATCCCATACGAACACCTTGATAGAATATGTTCAATACAGAATTGTCTTCATATAAACCAATCTCCAAACCAGCATCGGCACGGAAAGGGATATTGCCAAGTATAATACCCAAACCGATAGGAATAAGTAGAAGCGGTTCAAAATCTTTCTTTATCGCAAGGTAGATAAGTATCGCACCAACGACAATCATAATGAGATTACCAGCCGTGGCATTTGCAAAGCCCGTATAGGTAAGAAACTCATTGAAATTATTTATAATAAACTCTCCCATCTCTTATTAACCTATTGTGACTAATATAGATCCTTCCATCACAGTATCACCTGGATTAACCAATATTGATGTGATAGTACCTGAACACTCTGCTTCAATGTTATTCTGCATCTTCATTGCTTCAAGCACAAGAATTGTGTCTCCTTCTTTGACATTATCACCAACCTTTACATTAACTGATGTTATTGTTCCTGGCAGGGGTGACTTTGTTGGAGTTCCAGTTCCAGCTGGAGCTGCTGGCTGTGGTTGAACTGTAGTAGTTGTAGGACGTGGAGTTGTAGGCTGTGGAGCTACAACCTTAGGTTTTACTATTGCATGAGCTGGATTTATTGGTTGCTGCAACTCAACCTCAAATGCTACACCATTAACCAACACCTTAGCGAGGTTACCCTCTACCTCTTCTATTTCTACGTCGTAATCGACACCCTGTACTTTATATTGATACTTGTTCATAAATTTTGTATATTGTTTTAAGTTATTATTCATGGAAATGTGTCATTTGGTGGTATTCATTACTCCAATCTGTTTGCTTTGGTTTAATAGTAATAATTCCACTCTCTACATCATGTATGTTATCTTGATATTGTTTGAGCGCCATTGATATTACAGCTATATAAACCTCTTTGTCAATACCCTTGGTTTTCAAACCGTCTTGGAGGATAGTGCTGGTTATATGTCCAACCTCCTTTGTCATTTCCATGGTTTTTACACCTGCTTTTAGTGGTTGAATAGAAGTAACCTTGCTACGGTATCTCATAAACATACCAAATAAAGTGAAGAAAATCCAAAGAAGTGCAAGGCAGAAGAACACGATACCCATTGCTAGTATAGTAATTCCAAATCCATGAGGATCTTCACGCTTTAATCTTGCAATTTTAGATTCTTTTATAGATGTATCATTAGAAATCCAAGGAGTAACTATATCCTGACTGCAAATCTGCCACTTATAACCGTCTTCATTCTTAACTAATGCATACGATTGATTCGTTTCTAAAGCAGGAACAGTAACAGAGTCTATCAGATTAACACCATTGCCATTGTACAAGGCCACCCAAGTCGGTTTGCCAGAATCGACTGGTACTGAAAGATGTAATGAACCTTGAGCAGGTTTGCTATTACAATAGAATAAGAGATGTTGATGTCCCCCCAAATTAGTACGGTTCTCTCCATTAGGAATGACGCTCATCATCTTGACTCGCTCAGGAACGCTTAATTCCTTGTTTAGTACAGCTCGATTGGTGGTAATGTACATACCACGGATGTTGTAAGTGGTATGAGATATGTTGGCAATCTCAATCCAAGCCTTACATTGTCCGTATTCGTCCTGTACATTGGCAGTGTTGTTGGTCATAACCTCACTTATTTTAATGTTCTTCTCTATTTGTCCGAACATCACAGAGGTTCCTGAAATCAACAAACTGCACAACAGTAATCCGAATTTGTTCATTTTGTTTTTAATTAATATTGTTTTAAGTTATTTAAATCCTAAAGTCCGCAACACAATAGTATTATAAGTTGTGCTGTGAAGATACGCAGGAACATAGACAAAGGATAAACAGTTGAATATCCTACTGCAGGGGCTTCCTTCGAGCATATCTGATTGGCATACGCCAATGCTGGAGGATCGGTATATGTGCCAGCAAGCATACCCATAATGGTAAAATAATTAAACTTGTATTTCATCCTTGCAATTGTTCCTACTATCAAAATAGGAATAATGGTTATCAAGAAACCTGTATATACATATTTTAAACCATCGCCATCAACAACGGTATCCCAGAAACCTGCACCAGCCTTTATGCCCACACTGGCAAGGAATAGTACCAATCCGATTTCTCTCAGCATCATATTGGCACTTGTTGTTGTATATGTTACCAAATGTGCCTTATATCCATAACGGCCAATAAGAATTGCTATAATCAGTGGACCACCAGCAATACCCAACTTCAATGGTACTGGCATACCTGGAATTGCAAATGGGATGCTACCAAAAATAATACCTGCTATTATGCCAAGGAATATAGTGGCAATATTAGGAGCCTGCAAACGCTTAACAGAGTTACCTAACACTTCTGTTACATGGTCAACAGCGTCTTCTGGACCTACAACCATTACCTTGTCACCAACTTGTAATGCAAGATTGCTTGTTGCGAAAATGTCCATTCCTTGGCGTGTAACACGAGTTACGTTTACACCATAAAGTGATGAGAAATGCATCTGTCCCAATGTCTTTCCATTTATAGATGAACGAGTAACACGAATACGCTTTGAAACAAGTGGCTGGTCTTGCTTTTCCCATGCAACCTCGATTTCTTCTCCTATAAATGCTTCAATAGCCTTTGCGTCTGCCTCTGCGCAAACAATAAGCACTTGGTCGCCCATTTCGAAGTTGGTATCACGGTTAGGTATACTAACATGTCCTTCATGAAGTACACGAGTGCAAACAAAATCACGCTTGAGGAAATCATGAATCTCAATAAGATTATGTCCTACAAGGTTAGAATTAGTAACCTTTAGAGACATTATATGTGGTTTAACCTTTATATTCTCATTGGCACTTCCACTCAGGTCTGCCTCTTCTTTCTCTAATTTTATGCGACAAATGTATCTTACGGCTATTGTGGCTCCAATAATTCCAACAACCCCTAAAGGATAGGCACACGCATAACCAGATGCAATTTGAGGCAGTTCTCCATTTGTAAATACACTAGCCAAGGCCTCATTTGCTGCTCCAAGACCTGGAGTATTGGTTACTGCGCCATACAATGTACCCACCATCATAGGTAAGTTATACGGATTACTTGTGTCAAAGAAGATGAAATAACAAGCAAACATGACTACTATATTCAATATTATAGCGGCCACGGCCAATAAATTTAGAGTTATCCCGCCTTTACGAAAACTTTCAAAAAAACCTGGTCCTACTTGCATACCTATCATAAACACAAATAGAATCAATCCGAAGTCCTGAACGAAAGTTAGAATATTAGTCGGGCCAGTAAATCCAATATGCCCAGCTATAATTCCAGCAAACAGAACAAAAGTAACACCAAGTGATATTCCAAAAAACTTAATTTTACCCAAAAGCACACCTATGGCAATAACTACGGCATAGAGTATTGCAATATGCGCAACAGAGTCTGTTGTTGTAAATAAATTAACCAACCAATCCATAACGTTTCTAACATTTTATAAATATGTTGCAAAATTAGACAAAATATTGCGCAAAAGATAATTTTTGTGCAACTATTTTAAAGGTAATTGTGAACTTTTTGAATTTTTCACGATTAAAGATTAAAAACATGTTATATATTTTAAGGTTTCAGAAATTTACACTATCTTTGCATGGTTTTAATACAAGACAAACATAATATAAATACTATAAATAAAACAACTATGTCAGACATTAAAGAAAAACTCTTTACTGAGTTTCAAGCTCCATCGGCACAAGATTGGTTGGATAAAATCCAAGTAGATCTTAAAGGTGCTGATTTTGAGAAGAAACTGGTTTGGAGAACAAATGAAGGCTTCAATTTGCAGCCATTCTATCGTAGAGAAGATGTGCTTAAACTGAAAACTCCAGAGGCTTTACCAGGTGAATTCCCATTTGTTCGTGGTAACAAGAAAGATGACAACCAATGGTTCGTCCGCCAGAATATTAAGGTTGAGGATGCTAAAGCCGCAAATGCTAAAGCACTTGATATTCTCAATAAAGGCGTTGACTCTGTCGGTTTCCAAATACCTGGAAAGATACTTTCAGCAGAAGTAGTAGAAACTATACTTGAAGGTATTGAATGCGAATGTATAGAACTTAATTTCAAAACCTGTCAGCGTCATTGTGTAGAGCTTGCACAATATATCGTTGCTTATTTTGAGAAAAAGGGTTATGACAAGGAGAAACTTGTTGGCTCTATCGAGTTTGACCCAATCGAGAAGATGGTAATGAAGGGCAAGGACACAGAGGCACTTATTGCATCAGGCGTAGAGCTTATCAATGTTTTGAAGGATTATAGAAAATTCCGTTGCATTGCTGTAAATGGTATTTCTCTTAATAATGCTGGTGCATATTGTGTTCAGGAGTTGGGTTATGCTCTTGCTTGGGGTAATGAGTATCTAAATATGCTGGTGGAAGCTGGTGTAGAACCAACACTTGTTGCAAGTAAAATTAAGTTTAATCTTGGCATTTCAGAGAACTACTTTATGGAAATTGCCAAGTTCCGTGCTGCACGTATGCTTTGGGCTGAAATTGTTAAGCAGTATGAACCAAAGTGTGAGTGTGCATGCAAGATGTGCGTTAACGCTATCACCACATCTTATAATATGACAATCTTTGATAGCCATGTTAATCTTCTCCGCACACAGACTGAAGCGATGAGTGCGGCTCTTGCAGGTGTACATTCTATTGTTGTAAACCCATTTGATGTTGTTTATGAAACACCAACAGACTTCTCTGAGCGTATAGCACGCAATCAGCAGTTGCTGCTTAAGGAAGAATGCCACTTTGAAAAGGTTGTTGATCCTTCTGCTGGTTCATACTTTATTGAAGAGGTAACCCACTCACTTGCTGATGTTGCATGGAAGTTATTCCTAAAGATTGAGAATGAAGGCGGTTTCCTTGCAGCTATTAAGACTGGTACAATACAAGACGACATCAATGCGACCAACAACAAACGCCATGGTGATGCTGCAAAACGCAAGGAGTTTATTCTTGGTACTAACCAGTATCCTAATTTTACAGAAGTATCAGATGGCAAAGAACCGGCAACATGCTATTGCGGTTGCGGAACAAAGGATGAACCAACATATAAGGCAATTTCTTCTTCACGCCTTGCTGCTGATTTTGAGGCATTACGCCTTCAGACAGAGAAGAGCGGCAAGACGCCAGTTGCTTTTATGCTTACAATTGGTAATCTCGCAATGCGTCAGGCGCGTGCGCAGTTTAGTTCAAACTTCCTTGCTTGTGCCGGATATAAGGTAATCGACAACCTTGGTTTCAAGACTGTAGAGGAGGGTGTTGATGCTGCATTGAATGCAGGTGCGAACCTCGTTGTTATCTGTTCAAGCGATGACGAATATGCTGAATACGCAATTCCAGCATTCAAGTATCTTGATGGTCGCGCTATGTATATTGTTGCTGGTGCACCAGCTTGCATGGAAGACCTAAAGGCTGCCGGTATAGAGAACTTCATCCATGTTAAGTGTAATGTTCTTGAGACACTTAAAGAATATAATGCTAAGTTGGGTATTTAATAATTAGGAGGAATATAATCATGAGAAAGAATTTTAATGACATTGATATTTATGCCGGTATTCAGGCACAGAATGGTGCTGATTGGCAGAAAACAAACGGCATTGCTCCTAATTGGAATACTCCAGAGCAGATAGGTGTTAAGCCTGTATATACAAAAGAAGACCTTGAAGGTATGGAACATCTTGACTACACAGCTGGTCTGCCTCCATTCCTGCGTGGCCCTTATTCTATGATGTATCCTTTCCGTCCATGGACCATCCGACAGTATGCTGGATTCTCTACAGCGGAGGAGTCAAATGCATTCTATCGCCGTAATCTTGCAAGCGGTCAAAAAGGTCTGTCTGTGGCATTCGACCTGCCTACTCACCGCGGTTACGACCCAGACAATGAGCGTGTAGTCGGTGATATTGGTAAGGCAGGCGTCTCTATCTGTAATGAAGAAAACATGAAAGTGTTGTTTGATGGTATTCCATTGAATAAGATGTCTGTTTCTATGACCATGAACGGTGCTGTTCTACCTATTCTTGCTTTTTATATTGTTGCAGGACTTGAGCAGGGAGCAAAGATGGAAGAGATGGCAGGAACCATCCAGAACGATATTCTGAAAGAGTTCATGGTGCGTAATACATATATTTACCCACCTGCATTCTCAATGAAGATTATTGCAGACATCTTTGAATTCACTTCACAGAATATGCCAAAGTTCAATTCAATATCTATTTCCGGTTATCACATGCAGGAAGCAGGTGCTACAGCAGATATAGAATTGGCTTACACACTTGCCGACGGTATGGATTATATCCGCGCTGGTGTTAACGCAGGTATTGATATTGATGCTTTTGCTCCACGTCTGTCATTCTTCTGGGCTATCGGTATGAACCACTTCATGGAGATTGCAAAGATGCGTGCTGGTCGTCTGCTTTGGGCAAAGATTGTTAAGAGCTTTGGTGCTAAAGATCCTAAGTCAATGGCTCTGCGCACCCACTCTCAGACATCAGGTTGGTCGCTCACCGAGCAGGATCCATTCAACAATGTAGGCCGTACATGTATTGAGGCTATGGCTTCAGTGCTCGGTCACACACAGTCATTGCACACCAACGCCCTCGATGAGGCTATCGCATTGCCAACCGACTTCTCTGCACGTATTGCACGTAACACACAGATATACATCCAGAACGAGACTAAGGTGTGCAAGCATATAGACCCATGGGCAGGTTCTTATTATGTAGAGAGCCTTACCAACGAACTCGTACATAAAGCTTGGGCACATATTCAGGAGATTGAGAAACTTGGCGGTATGGCAAAGGCAATCGAGACTGGTGTTCCAAAGATGCGTATTGAAGAGGCTGCTGCACGTACACAGGCTCGCATCGACTCTGGAGTTCAGACAATCGTTGGTACTAACAAGTATCGCCTTGAGCACGAAGATCCAATTGACATCCTCGAAGTTGACAATACCGCCGTTCGCATCCAGCAGGAAGAGAACCTTGCAAAGGTTCGTGCTGCCCGCGACGAGGAGGCATGCAAGAAGGCACTTGCTGCACTTACAGAATGTGTACGTACAGGCGAAGGCAACCTCTTAGCCCATGCCATTGAGTGTGCTAAACTCCGTTGTACACTTGGAGAGATTAGTGATGCCTGCGAGGAAGTCGTTGGCCGTTATAAAGCAGTAATTAGAACTATTTCAGGCGTGTATTCATCAGAAAGTAAGAATGACAGCGATTTTGAGTTGGCTTGCCAGCTGACAGAAGAGTTCGCAAAACAAGAAGGCCGTCGTCCACGTGTCTTTGTCGCAAAGATGGGACAGGATGGTCATGACCGTGGCGCTAAAGTTGTTGCTACAGGTTATGCTGACTGTGGTTTCGATGTTGATATGGGACCTTTGTTCCAGACACCGTCAGAGGCGGCACGTGAAGCAGTTGAAAACGATGTACATATCGTTGGTGTATCTTCTCTTGCAGCTGGTCATAAGACTCTTGTACCTCAGCTCATTGAGGAACTGAAGAAGTTGGGTCGCGAGGATATCATGGTTATAGCCGGTGGTGTTATTCCTGCTCAGGATTACGATTATCTCTACAAGGCTGGTGTTGCAGCAATCTTTGGACCAGGAACATCTGTTGCCAAGGCTGCAGTAGAAATGATGAAGATTTTGCTTGATAAAGAGTAAAGAATAATTATACTATTATAATAAGGTGAGGTATATAAAATTGTACTTCACCTTATTTTTTTTGTCTATAATTTATTCAGTTGGCAATCTTTGTAGTTAAAAAATATTAAATTACTACATCTTTGCGTTTTTCTTTACATCTCAGGTGTCGGTCTTAATTGTATTTTTTGTACCTTTGTGCCCGATTTTCATAAAATAGTTGAATGAAGAATGACAATATAAAGAATCAGTATCGTATTAATGAACAAATACGAGTACGTGAAGTCCGCATCGTTAGCGATAGCGGTTCGATTGTAGTCCCAACTCGTCAGGCGTTGGATATGGCTCGTGAGCAGGAGGTTGATCTTGTTGAAATATCACCAAATGCAAACCCGCCAGTTTGTCGTCTTATCGACTATTCAAAATTCCTTTATCAACAAAAGAAACGTGCTAAGGAAATGAAAGCTAAGCAGGTTAAAGTTGAAGTAAAGGAAATAAGATTTGGACCTCAGACTGATGAACATGATTATCAGTTTAAATTGAAACATGCCAAAGAGTTTCTTGAAGACGGTAATAAGGTTCGTGCTTATGTTTTCTTCCGTGGTAGATCTATATTGTTTAAAGAACAAGGCGAAGTTTTGTTATTAAGATTTGCTAACGATCTGGAAGAATATGGAAAAGTTGAATCTATGCCATCTCTCGAGGGTAAAAAGATGTTCTTATATCTTGCGCCAAAGAAAGCAGGTACAGCCAAAAAAAGTCAGCAGGCCATTGATCGTGAGAAGAAATCTGTTAATAATGAAAATGTAAAGGCTGAAATAGAAACAGAAGACACTCCGTCAAATGGTGGATTATTTGCAAATGCAAAAATCAGTGCTGATGCCCTAAAGAAACTTACAGGAGAATAAAAAATGTGCGTAACGCCCGGTATATGCGTTGCCACTGTATAATAAATAACAATTTAATAAAAATTTAAAAAAAATGCCAAAGCAAAAGACAAATTCCGGTGCAAAGAAGAGATTCCGTTTCACTGGTACAGGTAAGATTAAGAGACATCACGCTTACCACAGACACATTCTTACAAAGAAGTCAAAGAAGCAAAAGTTGAACCTCGTACATCAGACACTTGTTGACAAGAGTGATGTTAAGCAGGTACGTGAATTGCTTTGTCTCCGTTAAACCTATTGTCAAACATTTTAAAGTAAGAAAATTATGCCAAGAAGTGTAAATCATGTAGCAAGTAGAGCTAAGAGAAAAAGAATTTTGAAGCTTACACGCGGTTACTTTGGTGCCCGCAAGAATGTTTGGACTGTAGCGAAAAACACATGGGAGAAGGGTCTCACATACGCATATCGTGATCGCCGCAATAAGAAGCGTACATTCCGCTCATTGTGGATTCAGCGTATTAATGCAGCTGCTCGCCTCGATGGTATGAGTTATTCAGTACTTATGGGTAAACTTGCAAAGGCAGGTATCGAGATTAACCGTAAGGTTCTCGCTGATCTTGCAATGAATAATCCAGCAGCATTTAAGGCTATTGTTGACAAGGTTAAGTAAGAAATACTTTTCACTTTTAAAGGTCGTCATAAGACGGCCTTTTTTATTTTGGTATATTTATAAAAATCTATTCCTCCTACTAACATTTTCTTTACCGATCTTTGTCATATTCTTTTTGTATATATTATATAAGCCAGTTGCAATTGCCATTCTTTGAATTCTTAACACTTTTGTCTGATGCCAGAAATTTGCGACTTCCTTTTCTTTGTCATTATGAATGAATAGTAATACTGATATTATTTACAGTTAAACTTTTCTATATTTCATATCTATTGTAAACTATTATCAGAAATTATCATTATCTTTGCAAAATACATTAACTTAAATGAGTAGATAATGAAAAAGTCGATATTGATGTGTGCTGTATTAATTTTTGCTGCCTCACATGTTTTTTCTGCAGGTAAACTTAATTTAAAAGACATTACCTCAGGAGTATTTTCCTCAGAGCGAATGACAGAAGTAAAACCATTTAATGATGGCGAAACTTATACCCAAATTAGTTCTGATGGTAAGCAGATTGTAAGATATTCCTTTAAGACTGGCAAACAAGTTGAAATTTTGTTCGATGCTAATAACGTACGTGGCGATAAGTTACAACGTATTGATGGTTATATAATAAGTCCAGATGGACTTCGTATTCTTATTCAGACTCAGACCAAACCTATTTACCGTCATTCTTTTACGGCAGTTTATTATATCTACAATATCAGGAACAATAAGATGGAGCCATTGTCAAATGGTGGTCCACAGCAAACACCATTGTTCTCGCCTGATGGTCAGCAGATAGCCTTTGTCAGAGATAATAATATACATCTTGTTAAGTTGCTCTATGACAACGCAGAGAGTCAGGTTACAAAGGATGGAAAATGGAATGAGGTTATCAATGGCATTCCCGATTGGGTAAATGAAGAGGAGTTTGGCAATTCCCGTGCAATGGTTTTTACTGCCGATAGTCGTCAGATATGTTGGGTACGCTATGACGAGTCAAAAGTAAAAGAATACTCAATGCAAATGTTCCGAGGCCTAAAGCCATCTAAAGAACAGTATGCTGAATATCCCGGATTTTATACCTATAAGTATCCTATAGCAGGTGAGACCAACTCAGAGGTATCTGTATATAGCTTTGATATTAAGTCTCGTCAGACCCGCAAGATACAATTGCCATTGAATGATGGAGATTATATTCCACGTATTGTAATGACAAGCGATCCGGCCAAGGTGGCTATATATACCATGAACCGCCATCAGGATGAGTTGAATATATACATGGCCAATCCATTGTCCACTTTATGTAAGCTTGTTATCAAGGATAAGATAGACAAATACATACGTGAGTCGTCCATGTCATCAATCAAGATTACAGACAATCATATCCTGTTTCCAAGCGAGCGTAGTGGTTACACCCATCTGTATCTTTACAACCTTAATGGTCAGTTGAAGCGCACTGTTACAACTGGCTCATATGAGGTAAAGGATGTTTATGGCTATGACGAGGCAACAGGAAATGTATATTATGCAGCCAATCAGAATGGTGCGGCAGAACAGCAGATTTATGTGGCCAAGGCTAACGGCAAGACCGAATGTATAAGTGCCAAAGGTGGTACTAATAGTGCGATATTCAGTTCCAATTTTAAATATTACATCAATATCTGGAGCGATATGAATACCCCAAGTGTTTATACGCTTAATGACAACAATGGCAAGCAGTTGCAGGTGTTGCTTGATAATAAGTCTTTGCGCAACAAACTCTCTGAATATGAGCTTGGCAGCCGTGAGATGTTCTCATTCAATACCTCAGAAGGCGTAAAACTCAATGGATGGATGGTTAAGCCAGCCGATTTCAATCCACAGAAACGCTATCCTGTAATCATGTATCAATATGGAGGTCCAGGTAGTCAGCAAGTATTAAACCGTTGGTCAATAGGAATGGCAGGGCAAGGAGCAATCCTTGAACACTATCTTGCTCAACAAGGCTATGTTGTGGTATGCGTTGACAACAGAGGCACTGGTGGAAGAGGTGTAGAATTTGAGAAATGCACATATCTCCGATTAGGTGAGAAAGAGGCTCGTGACCAAGTTGAAACAGCCCTTTGGTTGGGCAATCAGTCTTTTGTTGACAAGACTCGTATAGGTATCTGGGGATGGAGCTATGGTGGTTGGAACACATTGATGAGCATGAGCGAGGGCAGGCCAGTGTTCCGTGCTGGTGTTGCCATTGCCCCAGTCACCAGTTGGCGCTATTATGATACCGTTTATACAGAGCGTTTTATGCGTACTCCAAAGGAAAATCAGTCAGGCTATGACGAGGTAAATCCAATAGCTCGTGCCTCACAGCTTAGTGGCGCATTGCTTATTTGTCATGGTATGGCAGATGATAATGTTCATTTCCGTAATGCGGCAGAATATACCGAGGCATTGGTGCAAGCAGACAAAGACTTCAGCGAGTTGGTATATACCAATCGCAATCATAGTATCTTTGGTGGCAATACCCGCAATCATTTGTTCCGTCAGGCAATAAGATTTTTTGATGCAAATATGAAATAGATAAGTAAAAACTTGAAACTCAAATTAATATGAAAAAATTATTATCAATTTTAGCGTTGGCTATGTTGTTCTCTCCCTTTACGGCAGAGGCAGCAAAGAAAAAGGTAAAGAAACAAGAACCTCAGTTGTCTACTATTGAGATAATTGAGAAAGTTAACAACCATTGGCAGTATACCCATAAGCCAGAGGTAAGAGCATTTTGGGATGATGCTGCCTATTTCACTGGCAATATGGAGGCCTATAAGCTTACTGGAAATGCCAAGTATCTTGAATACAGCGACAAGTGGGCGCGCCACAACAAATGGAGTGGAGCTACAGAACCAAATGCTGCCAAGTGGAAGTACAAGAATTATGGCGAGGGACAGGACTATGTGCTCTTTGGTGACTGGCAGATATGTTTCCAGACCTATTTGGATATGTATGAGATGAACCCCGACGATTATAAGATTGCACGTGCCCTTGAGGTGATGAACCATGAGTGTGCAATGAAGGAGAATGACTTCTGGTGGTGGGCTGATGGACTTTACATGGTGATGCCAGTGTTCACTAAGTTGTACAAGGCTACAGGCGATGTAAAGTATCTTGACAAACTTTATGACAACTTTGTATTTGCCGACAACCTGATGTTTGACAAGGAAGACCATCTTTACTACCGTGATGGAAAATATATCTATCCAAAGCATAAGACATCAAATGGCAAGAAGGACTTCTGGGCACGTGGTGATGGTTGGGTATTGGCAGGACTTGCTAAGGTGCTTGCAGATATGCCAACATCATATAAGTATTATCCTTTGTTTGCAGAGCGTTTTCGCCAATTAGCTGCCGCTGTGATCAAATGTCAACAGAAAGAGGGCTATTGGACACGTTCTATGCTTGATGCCGACCATGCTGAAGGTCCAGAGACAAGTGGAACAGCCTTCTTTACCTATGGTTTGCTTTGGGGTATGAACAATGGCTATCTTGATAAGGCAACATACCAGCCAGCGGCAGACAAGGCATGGAACTATCTTTCTAAGACTGCTCTTCAGCCAGATGGTTCTGTAGGTTATGTTCAGCCAATTGGTGAGAAAGCCATCAAGGGACAAGTGCTCTCGGCCAAGAGCGTGACCAACTTTGGTACAGGCGCATTCCTTCTTGCTGCTTGTGAGAAAGTTCGTTTCGACGATGCTTCAGTACGTCCTGTTGATACAAAATCTTTTAATGTTGTTGTTCGCAATGATGCTGATGTTTTCCGTCAGGAAGTTGTTGAGATTGATGCAAACACTGTTTTCGCAAAGCTTGGTATCAGTGGTGGTCGTCAGTTCCAAGTGATTAATGCCGTAGGTCAGGAAATAGCTTATCAGCTCACCTACGATGGCAAGATACTTATTGATGCTGCTGTCCGTCCATGTGGTGCTGCTCAGTTCACCTTTAAGAAAGGCACTCCAAAGACATTCAAGAACACCTGCTATGGACGTATGTATCCAGAGCGTGTAGATGATATAGCATGGGAGAATGACCGCACAGCCTATCGTTGTTATGGTCCTGCTCTTCAGCGCAACAATGAAAAGGCCTATGGCGTTGATGTGTGGCTTAAGAACACTCCTGAGCTTGTTGTAGAGAAACGTTATCACATTGAGCATGGTGCAAAGAATATCATAGCCGAGTTGAAGAAGACCAATCCAGCAGCTGCTGATTCATTGAACAAGCTGACCAGCTATCATTATGACCTTGGCAATGGCTTGGATTGCTATAAGGTAGGTCCAACCTTGGGTTGTGGCACACCGGCTTTGATGGATGGTGATAATATCATCTTCCCATACTGCTACAAGGACTACGAGATATTGGATAATGGCCCATTGCGTTTCACCGTCAGACTGGTGTATAACCCAGCAACAATAAAGGGCGATGCCAATGTGGTTGAAAATCGCATACTCAGCTTGGATAAGGGAAGCAATTTCAACAAGATTACAGTGTGGTATGATGGCCTGACACAGCCAATAGATGTAGCATCTGGTGTTGTCATCCACAGCGAAGACCTAAATAGTGTTGTTTTGGGCAAGAACTATGTTCATTATGCAGACCCAACCGACAATCCAAATGGCCAGAACTTCCAGATTTATGTAGCCGCTCTCTTCCCTAATGGTGTTGATGCCACTAAGAAGGTGATGTTTGAGCAGCCATTCAGTGGCAATGCAGGCCATGCCTTAGGTGTGAAGAAGGGTTATAAGAGTGGCGAGCGCTTTACATATTATTTTGGTTCAGCATGGAGCAAGAATGATTGCCGCAATCAGAACGAGTGGCAGTTGCGCATTGAATCATTCCTCAATGGTTTGAATCAGCCTCTTGACATAGAGATTAAATAATGAGAAGAGCAATCATAATTGGTGCTTCATCAGGCTTAGGCCATGAAGTGGCTAAGATACTTATCAAAGACGGGTGGCAAATAGGAATTGCTGCCCGTCGTTTACATTTGCTTGAGTTGTTGTATAAGATTGCTCCAGACAGAGTTGAAATGGCTGCCATTGATGTGACCAAGTCTGACTCAGAAGAAACTCTTATGCAGCTTATAGATAGGGTAGGCGGTTGCGATATGTTTTTCTATGCCTCTGGTATAGGATGGCAGAATCCAGAACTTAATACCGATATAGAGCTTAACACTGTTCAAACCAACACAATGGGCTTTAGTCGTATGATAGGTGCGGCATATCGCTATATGGCAGCTCATGGTGGTGGACATATTGTTGCCATTAGCTCAATAGCAGGAACAAAGGGCTTAGGCATAGCTCCTTCCTATTCTGCCACTAAAGCTTTCCAGAACACATATCTGCAGGCCTTGGAGCAGCTGTCTAATATGCAAGGTCATAATATCAGGTTTACCGACATACGTCCTGGTTTTGTGGCTACTGAATTGTTGGGCGACAATCCACGCTATCCCTTGCTTATGAAGGCTGAGCCTGTGGCCAAATCTATTGTCAAGGCTGTTTACTCAAGCAAGCATAAGGTGGTTATTGATGCCCGTTGGGCTGTGATAACATTCTTCTGGCGCATGATACCAGACTTCTTGTGGAGGAGGCTGAAGGTGAGATAACATAAAAGCATATCCATATAAATGATGATTGTAAGGTTTATTTATATTTAATACCTTTGCAATCAGAAAAATTATTTATGTGGATATGCTAAAATATTTCGTTTTTGCTTTTGTGCTATTTATTGGGTGTACAAGATTGCTTGCTAATAATTCAGCTTTGCAAACTGATACAACATCCAAGGTTATTGATTTAGATGAAGTAGTAGTAGTCTCACAACCAAAAGAGAATTTGCGTTTGCGTCTTTTGCCATTGAGCAGTACGATACTTACATCTGCAGAGATGAATAATCGCAACATTAGGGATTTAAGTCAGTTGTCTGCCTATGTGCCATCATTTACTATGCCGGCTTATGGTTCTCGTCTTACATCATCAATGTATGTAAGAGGTATTGGCTCACGCACAGGAAGTCCTGCTGTTGGAGTCTATACAGATAATATACCTTTGATTAATAAGTCAGCCTTTAATAGCCATTTTTATCAAATTGAACGAGTTGACGTGCTAAGAGGACCTCAAGGCACACTCTATGGTATGAATACAGAGGGTGGAGTAGTGCGTATGTATTCTAAGAATCCAATGGAAAGTCAAGGTACTGACATAAGATTAGGTATTGGTACAGGACTTATGAGCAATGCTGAGGTGTCACATCGCTTTAAGTTGAATGACAGACTGGCGGTTTCTCTTTCAGCTTTTTATAATGGTCAAAAAGGATTCTTCGAGAATACTAATTTAGCAGAGGATGCAGACCTTATGAACGAGGCTGGTGCCAAGTTGCGTGCAGTATGGAAAGCCAGCGATAATTTTACTTTTGATTTGGTGTCGGATTATCAATATGTCAATCAGAACGGTTTCGCTTATGGAGAGTGGAGTCAAAACGAAGACAAATGGATCGAACCATCAACAACAGTAATGAATGGATACCGCAGGCAAATGGTGAATACAGGACTTACGGTTAAGGGCATAATATCACCTAATACAACACTTTATTCCACAACATCGCATCAGTATCTCAACGATTATATGATAATGGATCAGGATTATCTGCCAGAGGATTATATGAAATTAGAGCAGATGCAAAAGATGAATGCAATTACGCATGAAACCACTTTGCGCGGAAGACTCACTAATGGTTGGAAGCATGCCACAGGATTATTCCTAAGCTACGAATGGTTGCGTACAGATGCACCTGTGTATTTTGGTGATGCAATGAACAAAATGATTATATCCAACATGGGTATGCCTCCAACTGTAGCTGCTAATCTTGCTATGAGTGATAATTTTGTTCCAGGAACATTCTATACTCCTCAATTCAATATTGGTCTATATCATGAGTCGAATATAGATGTTACCGATAAACTTATGCTTACTCTTGGTTTACGTTATGACTATCAGCGTGTAAGCATAGATTATGATACCCGTGCATGTTTTAGATTGGATTATAATGGGATGATGCAGGGCAGACCAATGAATACCAGTCATACATATACGTCTCTTATGCAAAGCAATCATCATAAAAACTATAGGCAATTGTTGCCAAAGGTTGCTTTATCATATCGTTTAGACAATAAAGGAAATAATCTTTATGCAACAGTGAGCAAAGGTTTTAGGGCTGGAGGTTATAACTTACAGATGTTCTCTGATATTTTCAGGTCAGAACAGAGTCAGCTAGGAAAAGAGCTTAATCAACTGACGCAGATAGATAAGGTTTATGAACATACAGCAGAAGAGTATCAAGATGTAAATAATACCATATCATATAAACCAGAGGAAAGCTGGAATTATGAGCTTGGTGCGCGTTTAAATTTGTTTGGAGGAAAAGTACAAGCAGATGTTTCTGCTTTCTATATGCAGATTCGCAATCAGCAACTTTCTGTAATGGCAAGTAGATATGGCTATGGTCGCATGATGGTTAATGCAGGTGAGAGCAGCAGTATAGGTTTTGAGGCTTCTCTCCGTGGACGTGCCTTAAATAATAATCTTTCTTGGTCAGCCACATACAGCTATTCTTATTCTACATTTAATCAATATATAGATAGCATAGGCAATGGACAGACACTTGACCACAGCGGACAATATGTCCCATTTGTACCTAAGCATACATTTAGTGCAGCAGCAGACTATAAGATACCATTCTCAGAATCAAGTATCTTGCATTCATTAAGTTTAGGAGCTGATATTAGTGGTAACGGCAGAATCTATTGGGATGCAGCCAACAAGCATTCACAGTCACTATATGCAACTCTTGGTGCTCATGTGCTGTTTGATTTTGGTTTGGTAAAAGCAAATTTATGGGCTAAGAATATTACCGATACCCGCTATAATACATTCCTAGTGGAAAGCGCAGCCGATGGGGTTAGTCGTACGTTCTCACAACGTAATAATCCTTTCCACTGTGGTGTTGATTTGAACTTGAGTTTTTAATCAAATCATATGGTATAAATAAATGGTGCATTTACGATTCCTAAATGCACCATTTATCATGTCTAAACGCATCACTTATGTGTGTTAAATGGTATGTTTATTAGTTGATGATAAAGTAATAAAAGTAACGGCATCGGATTTATGATTTCCCGATGCCGTTATTTGTTTATCTGTTGTTAATTACAGATTAGTAGTTCTCTGCTCTTACCTGGAAGTATGCCTGTGAGTGCTCACATACAGGGCAAATTTCTGGAGCATCCTTGCCAATGACAATGTGGCCGCAGTTAGCACACTGCCATACAGCATCACCGTCCTTTGAGAACACCTTCTTGTCGCGGAGGTTCTGCAAAAGCTTGCGATAACGCTCCTCATGCTCCTTTTCGATGGCTGCAACACCCTCAAACTTAGCTGCTATCTCATCGAATCCTTCCTCGCGTGCTTCCTTGGCCATACGAGCATACATGTCTGTCCATTCGTAGTTCTCGCCATTAGCTGCATCCTCTAGATTAACCTCTGTTGTAGGTACAGCACCTCCGTGAAGGTATTTATACCATAACTTAGCATGTTCTTTCTCGTTATTAGCAGTCTCTTCAAAAATAGCTGCCATCTGTACAAAACCATCTTTCTTTGCTTTTGATGCAAAATAGCTGTACTTGTTGCGTGCCATTGACTCGCCTGCAAAAGCTTCCTGCAGGTTTTTCTCTGTTTTAGTTCCCTTTAAATCTTTCATAATCTTTTTTAATTAATAGTTTATATAGTTTATAATTAATGTATTAAACGCTCATTTCACCTCTGATGCTTTCTGACATCATTTTTCGTACTTCATGAACATCCTTGCAATATGCTTGTAAAAACATAAGTTTTGTAACAGCACTCTCAACTGTTGAGTCGTGTCCGCTAATAACACCAGCTTCTTGCAATTGATATCCTGTATCATAACGTCCCATCTCAACACTTCCCTGCATGCACTGACTTATATTAACAATAGTCTTGCCGTATTTAGCTGCGTCCTTTAAAGCTTTTTGAAGCCATGGACTTTGTGGAGCATTGCCGCTGCCAAATGTACGCATCACAATGGCTCGCAGGTTTGGTGTAGCTATGATGTGGCGTATTAAGTCTTCGCGTATGCCTGGGAATAATGAGAAGATTATAACATTGTTATCAAGTTCAAGATGAGCTACCATTGGGTTGGTATAATCAGGCTTTAATATGCGATGCTCATGGTATGTTATGTTTACTCCGACTTCTACTAATGGCGGATAGTTATAGCTTTCAAAAGCATTGAATCCGTCTGCGCTTTGTTTTGTAGTACGGTTGCCACGTAACAGGCGACCGTTAAAATATATTCCCACTTCAGGAACCTTAGATGTTCCGTCGGCATTTTTAGCAGCCGCAATTTCTATGCTTGTGATAAGGTTCTCTCTGCCATCGGTTCGCAGTTGGCCAATTGGCAATTGGCTACCAGTTAGTATCACTGGTTTTGTGAGGTTCTCAAGCATATAACTTAGAGCAGATGCAGTATAGGCCATTGTGTCTGTGCCGTGTAGTATTACGAAACCATCATACTTATCATAATTGTCTGCGATGATTTTCGTAATCTCTACCCATTTCTGTGGCGACATGTCACTGCTGTCAATAGGAGGCATGAACTGATATGTGTCTATTTCTGTGTCAAAATGTTTTAACTCTGGCACTGAGTTCAGCAAATGCTCAAAGTCAAAGGGTTCTAAGGCATGTGTCTTCGGATTGAGATTCATGCCTATTGTGCCCCCTGTGTATATCAGTAATACCTTATTATTTATTGAAAACGTCATCGTTTGCGTAAATTTTTATGCAAAAATACGGAAAGTTTTTGATATTACGGAATTTATTTAGTATTTTTGCATCAATTGAATAAATAAAAACCTTATAAAAAAATAAACTATTATGAAACAATTTAATGATGCGAATTTCCTGCTCGATACACAAGTAGCTCAGGATCTTTATCACAACCATGCGGCTAAAATGCCAATTATTGACTATCATTGTCATCTTATACCAGAGATGGTGGCAAGTGACCATAAGTTTAAAAGCATAACAGAATTGTGGCTTGGTGGTGACCATTATAAATGGCGTGCAATGCGTACAAACGGTATTGACGAGAAGTATTGTACTGGTAAGGATACATCAGACTGGGAAAAGTTTGAGAAATGGGCAGAAACCGTGCCATATACATTCCGTAATCCATTGTATCACTGGACACACCTTGAGCTGAAGACTGCATTTGGCATTGAGAAGCAGTTGAGTCCAAAGACCGCTCGTGAAATCTTTGATGAGTGTAATGAAAAGTTGCAGCAGCCAGGATTTACAGCACGTGGTTTCATGCGTCATTATAATGTAGAGTGTGTTTGTACAACAGATGATCCTGTTGATGACCTTCGTTTCCACAAGCAGTATGCAGAGACAAGAGGTGAAAACGACCCAATGATGATTCCTGCATGGCGCCCTGACAAGGCTATGAATATTGAGAAACCAGAGTTCCCTGCATACGTACATCAGTTGGAAGAGGTGTCTGGCGTAACAATCACTAAGTTTGCAGATATGCTTGATGCATTGCAGAAGCGTCATGACTTCTTCACAGAGAATGGCTGTAAACTCTCAGATCATGGTATTGAGGAATTCTATGATGAAGAATACACAATGTCACAGATTGAGACTATCTTTGAGAAGGCTATGCGTGGTCAGCAGTTGAGTGACTTTGAGATTCGTCAGTATAAGAACTGCTTCCTTACTGAAATGGCTATTATGGATGCTGAGGCAGATTGGACACAGCAGTTCCACTATGGTGCTATACGTGATAACAATACAGCAATGTACAATCAGTTAGGTCCAGATACAGGTTTTGACTCTATTGGTGAGTTCAATACAGCTAAGGCTATGAGCAAGTTCTTGAATAAACTCAATATGCAGGGTAAACTGACACGTACAATTCTCTATACACTGAACCCATGTGCTAATGAGGTTATAGCAACAATGCTTGGTAACTTCCAAGGTGGTTGTCCTGGTAAGATTCAGTTTGGCTCTGGCTGGTGGTTCAACGATCAGCTTGATGGTATGACACGTCAGATGAATGCTCTTTCTGTGCTTGGTTTGCTTAGCCGTTTCGTTGGTATGCTTACAGACTCACGCTCATTCTTGAGCTATCCACGTCATGAGTATTTCCGTCGTCTGCTCTGTAATATTCTTGGTACAGATGTAGAGAAAGGACTGTTGCCTAACGATCAGGAGATTCTTGGCCGTATGGTAGAGGATATCTCATACAATAATGCAAAGAATTATTTCAAGTTCTATTAATTATAACTTGATTTTCTAAAAGGGACAAGTTAAAAGCTTGTCCCTTTTTTATATTTTTTTTTGTGTTTTTGTAAAAATAGATGTATATTTGCAG
>X430_Giraffe__coassemble_46_pt1 | contig 24465 bp, 12 predicted proteins | sample X430_Giraffe__metabat2_high_PE_008 | metagenome-assembled genome bin X430_Giraffe
ACCTCACACTAATAGAAGTTGGCTATATCGATTTTTTTTATTTTTACTTTTCTTTGGTCATATCAATTTTTAATAGTAATTTTGAGGTCCAATTTACAACCCACATGCAAGATTTCGTACACTTACACGTCCACACATACTTCTCAATACTTGACGGTCAGGCAAATATAAAAAAACTGGTCGACAAGGCTGTTGGCAATGGCATGAGAGGCATGGCCATCACCGATCATGGCAATATGATGGGCATAAAGGAATTTTTCGACTATTGCAAGAAGGTAAACGGCAAGCGCAAGGAAAACGGCGAAGAACCATTCAAACCAATCTTCGGTTGCGAAATGTATGTGGTGAGGAACAACAGGCGACTTACCGACCGCGACAAGGAGAAAGGCGACTCACGAGGCAACCACCTTATAGTGCTTGCAAAGAACAAGAAGGGATATCACAATCTGATAAAACTTGTTTCAAAGGCATGGATAGACGGTTTCTACGGCTGTCCGCGTACCGACCATGTGGAACTGGAGAAATACCATGAAGGTCTTATAGTCTGCTCAGCTTGTATTGCTGGCGAGGTGCCAGAACGAATACTACGCGATGATGAGGAGGGAGCTGAGAAAGCACTATTATGGTACAAGCAAGTGTTTGGAGAGGATTATTACCTTGAATTGCAGCGACACGAAGTAAGAAATCCAAACATACGAGCCAACCGCGAGACTTACCCGCTGCAACAGAGAGCAAACAGCAAACTAATAGAATTGGCACGCAAGCACAATGTGAAGCTGATATGCTCTAACGACTGTCATTTCGTAGACGAGGAGAACGCCGAAGCTCATGACCGACTGCTATGTCTGTCTACGGGCAAGGACCTTAACGACCCCACGCGAATGCTTTATTCAAAACAGGAGTGGTTCAAGACGCGTGAGGAGATGAATGAAATTTTTGCTGATATACCAGAGGCACTGGCAAACACATGCGAGATTCTCGATAAGGTTGAGACGTATAATATAAACCACGACCCTGTGATGCCTGTGTTCCCAATTCCAAGTGACTTTGGCACAGAAGAGGAATACAGACAACGCATAACAGAAAAAGAACTCTATGACGAGTTTACAAGCGACGAGAACGGCAAAAACCAGTTACCTCCAGATGCTGGCGAAAGCAAGATAAAGAAACTGGGAGGCTACGACCGACTTTACAGAATAAAGTTTGAGGCCGACTACCTTGCCAAACTGACATACGATGGTGCTAAGCGTTTATATGGTGAGCCTTTGGCAGACGAGGTGGAGGAACGACTGCGATTTGAGCTTCACATAATGAAGACCATGGGATTCCCTGGTTACTTCCTCATTGTGCAAGACTTTATCAATGCCGCACAACGCGACTTAGGGGTGATGGTTGGACCAGGACGTGGTTCTGCGGCTGGTTCAGCTGTGGCATATTGCCTTGGCATAACCAAGATAGACCCTATAAAATATGACTTGCTATTTGAGCGCTTCCTTAACCCTGACCGTATATCGCTGCCTGATATCGATACCGACTTCGATGACGACGGCCGCGGTCGTGTGCTGGAATGGGTAGAAGACAAGTATGGACACGATAAGGTGGCACATATCATCACCTATGGTACAATGGCCACCAAAAACTCAATCAAAGACGTGGCACGTGTACAGGGACTGCCACTGGCACGAAGCAACCAGCTGTGCAAGGCCATCCCCGATCGCCTGCCAGACGGTTTGAAGATGAACCTGGCCAATGCCATCAGTGTAGTGCCAGAACTAAAAGACGCCGAGGCCAGCGCCGACCCAGTGGAGCGCGACACCATACGCTACGCCAAGATGCTTGAGGGAACAGTAAGAAACACCGGCATACATGCCTGTGGCACCATTATCTGCTGCGACCCTATCAGCGACTGGGTGCCTGTATCAACAGCTGAAGACAAGGCCAACCCTGGGCACAAGCTTCTCTGCACGCAATACGACGGTCATGTGATTGAGGAAACTGGACTTATCAAGATGGACTTCCTTGGCCTGAAGACGCTATCGCAGCTGAAAGAGGCAGTTGAGAACATACGTCTATCGAAAGGCATTGAGATTGACCTGGACAATATTCCAATAGACGATGAGCTGACATATAAATTATATAGCGACGGAAGAACCATCGGAACATTCCAGTTTGAGTCGGCGGGCATGCAGAAATATCTGCGCGAGTTGCAGCCAACGGTATTTGAAGACCTTATTGCGATGAACGCCTTGTATCGTCCTGGTCCGATGGACTACATTCCTGACTTTATCGCAAGAAAGAAAGACCCAACAAAGATTAAATACGACATACCGTGCATGGAGAAGTACCTCAAGGATACTTACGGCATCACGGTATATCAGGAGCAGGTCATGCTCTTGAGCCGACAGCTTGCCAACTTTACCCGTGGCCAGAGTGATACGCTAAGAAAGGCGATGGGTAAGAAGATGATTGACAAGATGAACGAGCTTGAGGCTTTGTTCTACGAAGGTGGTGTAAAGAATGGCCATGACCAGAAGGTATTGCAGAAGATATGGGAAGACTGGAAGAAGTTTGCCAGCTACGCCTTTAATAAGAGTCACGCCACATGCTACTCTTGGGTAGCATACCAGACAGCATACCTTAAAGCCCACTACCCTGCCGAGTTTATGGCGGGCGTGATGAGTCGAAGCTTGGACAACATTGCCGACATAACCAAGTTCATGGATGAATGCCGCGCCATGGGCATACCTACACTTGGCCCTGACGTGAACGAGAGCCGACAGAAGTTCAGCACAAACAAGAAGGGCGAGATACGCTTTGGCATCAGTGCCATAAAGGGAGTGGGAGGAGCTGCCGCAAGTGCCATTATCAGCGAGCGCGAGGAAAACGGACCTTATAAGGACATCTTTGACTTCATACAGCGTATCAACCTAAGCAATGTCAACAAGAAATGTATAGAGTCGCTTGTGCTTAGCGGTGCCTTCGACGCCTTCGGCATAGCACGAGAGGATTTCTTTGCCACAAACATCAAGGGCGAGACATTCCTTGACACACTGGTTAAGTATGGACAGACCTATCAGATGGAGCAATATAACGCTCAGACATCGCTTTTCGGTGGTGACGACGCTATAGAAATATCTACTCCGCCATTATTAAAGGGTGAGATGTGGAGCGACATAGAGCGACTGAACAGGGAGAGAGAATTGGTGGGCATCTATCTGTCGGCACATCCGCTTGACGAATATAAGATTGTGCTCGACAAACTATGTAACACGCAGTGTGCCGATTTGTCAGACTTCAGTAAGATGGGCGGCAAAGAGGATATTATAATCGGTGGCATCGTGACCGACATTAAGGATAAGTTCACTAAGACAGGAAAACCATGTGGTTTTGTCACCATCGAAGATTTTAAGGGAAGCGGCGAGTTAGCCATGTTTGGAGAAGACTGGGGCAGATGGAGCGGAATGTTCAAACCAGGATGCACCGTTTATATCACAGCAAAACTGAAGCCACGCTTTCGCGACAGCAACATGCTGGACCTTAAGATACAAAACATTGAGTACTTGCAAAGCATAAAAGACAAAGCTATAGACAGTCTCACAATATCTATTTCAACAGATTACCTTACCAGCGAAACTGCTGAAGAACTTAAGGAACTGCTGACACGATATCCTGGCACAACAAAACTCTTGTTTAATGTCATAGACCCAAAGACAAAACATCAGGTACTGCTCAAAAGCAACAATACAGGCATAGACCTGCGACAAAACCTCATATCATATATTGAGCAGCATGACGGACTTGACTATAAAATAAATTAAATTGCATTAACATGCCAAGCAAACTCATGAGCATGGCATGTAATTTGCAAACATAATAATAACGGAAAGAAACAACAATAATATTATTAACAATAAAAAAAGAAAAGTATGGTACAGATTACAAATGAGAATTTTGAGAGTCTGAAGAATGGCAACCTGCCATTGGTAATTGACTTCTGGGCAACATGGTGTGGACCATGCCGCGCTATTGCTCCTATCGTAGAGGAACTTGCAAACGAGTATGAGGGCAAGGTAGTTGTTGCTAAGTGCGACGTTGAGGAGTGCGACGATATTGCAGCTGAATTCAGCATCCGCAACATCCCTACACTTATCTTCATCAAGGACGGCGCTGTAAAAGACAAGCTCGTAGGAGCAGTGTCAAAGGCTAAGGTTGAGGAGAAAATCCAGTCACTTTTATAATAAGCAAATATGGCAAGCATAGACGAAGAGTTGCTGATGGACATTGAGGAGAATGAGCGCGAGGCGGAATTTATTCTCAACACCATTCCATCTGAGCTGAAAGAGAAGTTCACAAAAGACGACATCATGTATATGATGGATGCCATTGTCGACTATTATTTCAGCAGCGGCGTACTCGAAGGCAGCGATGACGACTTTGTGGACATAGACCTTCAGCAAGTGGCAGACTATGTATGCAAAGCAGCCAAAGAGGACGGCAAGGACTATAATGCCGACGAGGTGTTCTTTGTGGCTCAAGCCGACCTGGACTTCCAGGAGGAGAACTGCTAAGAAACACTTATGCAAAATAAAGCAGGAGCAGGCTATGAAGTCTGCTCCTGTTGTTTTTACCTACCCCCTGCCACTATTATATAATTAGAAAAGAGTGAACGCACGTTAATCTACATTTTTAAATATATAATCTCTACCTTATTATAAAAAATATTATTATATTTGCATATCAATTTCTATAAACGATAATTTAATTATGCAATATAAGCTTACAGCACCCATAGGACTTAACACAACCGTAAAACTACCCGCCTCAAAAAGCATTAGCAACAGGGCGCTGATAATGTGTGCGCTATCAGGCAGCAAGACTCTTCCCTCAAACCTTTCCGACTGCGATGACACCACCGTAATCATCAATGCCTTGCAAAACAATCCCTATACCATTGACATTTTGGCAGCGGGCACCGCCATGCGCTTTATGACGGCATATCTGGCAGTAACACCAGGTGAGCACGAACTTACGGGAACGGAAAGAATGAAACATCGTCCTATAGGAATACTTGTTGACGCACTGAGACGTTTAGGCGCTGACATAGAGTATGTTGGTGAGGAAGGTTATCCGCCACTGCGAATAAAAGGCAAGCAGCTGGAGGGCGGTGAACTTAGCATTGCAGGCAATGTAAGCTCACAGTATATCTCTGCGTTGCTGATGATTGGGCCGATACTGAGCAAGGGACTTAGCATCCGCCTCACTGGAGATATCATCTCACGCCCTTACATTGATCTTACACTCTGGATGATGAGAGAGTTTGGAGCTGATGCCACATGGACAGGCAACGACTCTATACGCATTTCGCCAAAACCATATATTCAGCGTGAGTATACGATAGAAAGCGACTGGAGTGCAGCATCCTACTGGTATGAGATGGTGGCACTTAACCGCAAACCTGAAGACGAGGTGAGACTCACTGGTCTTATGGACGGCAGCAAGCAAGGCGACTCTATTGTAAGATATATATACAGTTTGCTTGGAGTGAAAACAATATTTGAGAGCACAACGCCAAATACTCCTTCGACGCTTAAGTTGAGAAACACTGGCAGAAGGGTGCCTCGACTGGAATACGACTTTGTGAGCGCACCAGACCTTGCGCAGACATTCGTCACAAGCTGTTGCCTTATGGGAGTGCATTTTCATTTCACGGGATTGCAGACTCTTAAGATAAAAGAGACCGACCGCATTGAGGCCTTGAAGACAGAGATGCGCAAACTGGGATATGTGCTTACTGATATCGACGGGCGCGAACTGCTATGGAACGGAGAAAGATGTGATGCTGACTACAGCATGGGACTTGACACCTATGAAGACCATCGCATGGCTCTTGCCATGGCACCACTGGCATTCAAAGCCGACAACATTGTAATCAACAACCCACATGTGGTAAGCAAATCATATCCACACTACTGGGACGACCTAAGGTCTGCCGGTTTCATAATACAATAAAAAAGGCAACAATACGTTATTTACTGAAAGACTAAGAGAAACAAAGCCGAAAAGGTTTACGACTTCTTAGTTTATTCCACTTGCATTATAATAAACATCATAACAGTCAGAACAGCAAACCAAGTGTCAAAAGTTAAACATATAATCTTTTTGGTTACCATCGTCTTAATGACGCTGGCAGGATGTTCTACGAAAAAAAACACCCCTAAAACCAGGTGGTGGCAGTCTTTCAATGCCAGATACAACACCTACTACAACGGCAGTCAGGCATTTATCGAAGGGTCGATAGAAAAAGAAAACGCCAACAAAGACAACTTCACCGAGATGATTCCGCTGTATATCGTGGCAAACAAAAACAGCAAGAGCACTGGGCTGATGAAGTTTGACAAAGCCATAGAGAAATCAGAGAAAGCAATTAAACTGTACAGCATAAAAACACGCCCAGAATGGACCAAGAACCGCCGCAAGACAGCCAAAGACATAGAATGGTTGAACAGGCGCGAGTACAATCCGTTTATATGGAAGGCATGGTTGCTCTTGGGCAAATCACAGTTTCAGAAAGGCAACTTCGATGAGGCTGCCGCTACATTCTCGTATATGTCGCGCCTCTACTCCACCCAACCTGCCATAAACGGCATTGCCAGGGCATGGCTGGCTAAATGTTATGTGGAACTTGACTGGATATACGACGCTGAGGACGTGATTGTGAAGATGCGCCGCGACACCATACACTATAGGGCGCAAGCCGACTGGGACTACACCCTTGCCGACTATTACATAAAAAGCGGACAACTTGAAAGCGCAGTTCCTTATCTGCACAAGGTGATAAAGCATGAGAAACGCAAGAAACTGAAAGCACGCCAATGGTATCTCATGGGACAGATACAATATGCGCTTGACAACCGCGAAGAGGCATACAAGGCATACAAGAAGGTTGTAAGCCTCAACCCTCCATACGAGCTTGAGTTTAATGCCCACATAGCACAGACAGAGGTAATGGCTAAAGGGCGTAGCAAGCAAATGATAAACAAGCTTAAGCGAATGGCGCGCTCAGACAACAACAAAGACTATCTCGACCAAGTGTATTATGCCATGGGCAACATATACTTATTAGAGAAAGACACGGCAAAAGCTATTGGAGCATATGAAAACGGCAATAAGAAGTCAACGCGCAACGGAATTGAGAAGGGCGTGCTGTTGCTGAAACTTGGCGACATATACTGGACAAAGGAAAAATACAACGATGCCCAGCGATGCTATGGCGAGGCTATTGGACTGCTTGACAAGGAACGTGATGACTACCAAATGCTGTCAGACCGTTCTAAGGTGCTCGACGAGCTGGTGCCACATACAGATGCCGTTTACCTGCAAGACTCATTATTGGTATTGGCAGAACTTCCAGAGGCAGAGCGAAACAAGGCCATAGACCGTGTGATAGAAGAACTCAAGAAGAAAGAGGAGGAAGAGAAGAGAGCAGCACAGGAAGCTCAGGCTGAAAAGGTGTTGCAGCGCCAAGGTGCTATTGGCAACCGCACCAATACCGCTAACCGCCAGCCTGTGGGAGGTCAGCAACAGGGAGGTCCATGGTATTTCTATAACACTATGGCTGTAAACCAAGGTAAAACAGCCTTCCAGCAGCAATGGGGAAAACGAGAAAACACAGACGACTGGCGACGCATGAACCGCACTGTGGTAAATCTTAACGCCACAGATGGCAGCGAAGACACAATTACAGACTCTATCAGCATGGCAGCAACAGACCCTCTTGCCACTGACAGCATAATGAGCGCTGAGTCAACAGACGCTAAGGCCGACACATTAGCTAATGACCCACATAACCGTGAATACTATCTGGCACAGATACCATTCACAGAAGAGCAGAAGGCAGCCTGCAATGAGATAATAATGGAGGGATTGTTCAACTCGGGTGTTATATTCAAAGACAAACTAGACAATCTGAGACTAAGCGAGAAAGCACTGTCCAGACTTACTACACAATATACCACATACGCAAAGACTGATGAGGCATGGTATCACTTGTTCTTGTTACACTCCCGTCTGGGCAACAGTGAGAAAGCAGAGTTATGCCTTAACCATCTTAAAGCGGAATTTCCGGAGAGTCAATGGACCATACTGCTCAGTGACCCGTATTTTGCAGAAAACGCACTCTTTGGTGTACACATAGAAGACTCGCTCTATGCAGCCACTTACGAGGCATTCAAGGGCAACAGGCATGATGAGATTAACACTAATGCAAGAATCTCTAGTGATAGATTCCCATTAGGACAACACAGGCCAAAGTTTATCTTCATTGAAGGATTGAGCCAGCTAAACAATGGCGACGCCAAATCTTGTATAGCCAACATGAAAGAGGTGGTAGAGAAATACCCCGACAGTGAGGTAACAGAGATGGCTGGTATGATTATAAAAGGTGTACAGGCAGGCAAGCAGATATATGGAGGTAAATTTGACTTAGGCGACGTTTGGTCGCGTCGCGGTTCTGATTTTACTGAAGGCGACTCTATTTCTACAGACACCCTGAGTGTGGAGAGAAACACCAACTTCATATTCATGCTGGCCTTCGAAACAGACTCTGTTGACTCAAACCAATTGCTCTATGAGATGGCAAAATATAATTTCTCTAATTTCATGGTGAGAAACTTTGACATCGTGATAGACAATGACAACGGCATCAACAGAATGATGATAAGCGGATTCCTAAACTATGACGAGGCACTGCAATATGCAAGACTATTGTATAAGGATGAGGCGATGGCAGAAAAACTTCAGAAGTGCCACCGTATCATTATAAGCAATGACAACCTCAAACTGCTTGGAACAAAATATAGTTACAGGGATTACGAGCAATTCTTTGAAGAGGCGTTTGCCCCACTGCCTATAAGCAATGAGGAACTGCTCTCAATACCAGAAACAATTATACAGAAAGAAGAGACTGGCAACGAAACCGAGAACAAGAAAGATGACGAGGAGGAAGATTTCGTTGACGACCTTTTCTTTGAGAATACTAACACCGAGTCTGACAATGGCGGATTCGATTTTGAAGAAGACTTTTACAGATGAGCAACGGACTATTACTTTGGGCAGACGACGAGATGGAGCTGCTGAAGGCCCACCTGATGTTTCTTGAGAAGAAAGGCTATGAGGTGATTACCGTGACAAACGGCACCGACGCCATCGACCAGATACAAAGCCACAGTTTCGACCTTGTGCTGCTCGACGAGAACATGCCTGGCCTTAGCGGGTTAGAAACCCTTCAGAAGATAAAAGAGATATCACCAGCCACCCCTGTGGTAATGGTTACAAAAAGCGAGGAAGAGAATATCATGGACCAGGCCATTGGTTCAAAGATAGCCGACTATCTTATCAAGCCTGTTAATCCCAACCAGATATTACTTACACTGAAAAAGAATATCCACAGCAAAGAAATTGTAACTGAGGTGACACAGTCTGGCTATCAGCAAAACTTCCAGCAGATAGCTATGCAGATAAGCGACTGCAACACGCATCGCGACTGGATTGACCTGTATCGCAAACTCGTTCACTGGGAATTAGAATTAAGCGGAACAGACAGCAGCATGACAGAAATGCTGGAGATGCAAAAGGAAGAGGCCAACAACGCATTTGCAAAGTTCATAAAAAAGAATTATCTCAACTGGATAGACGAACTTCAGCCTACATCACCAGCAAACAATCATCCACTGATGAGTCCTGAGATATTCAAAAAGAAAATATTTCCGCTTATAAGCGAAGGCAACAAGGTGTTTATGATTGTCATAGACAATTTCAGATATGACCAATGGAGAATGTTGGCAACAGAGTTGAACGATCTTTTCGACATTGACGAGGACTTATACTACAGCATACTGCCTACTGCTACGCAATATGCCCGCAACGCTATATTCAGCGGACTGATGCCAAATAAGATTGCGCAGATGTTTCCAGAGTTATGGGTTGACGAAGATGAGGAAGAGGGCAAGAACCTGAACGAGGAACCGCTGATACGCACTCAACTGGAGCGCTACAGGCGAAAAGACACATTCTCGTATCATAAAATAAACGACTCAGCAAGCGCCGAGAAACTCATACAACAATTCAAGAACCTGAATAAAAATGATTTAAACGTTGTTGTGTTTAACTTCATTGACATGCTTAGCCATGCACGAACTGAATCGAAGATGGTTCGCGAACTGGCAAACAATGAGTCGGCATACAGAAGTTTAACCCAAAGCTGGTTCAAACATTCTGTAATATCAGAATTTCTTAAGATGCTGTCGCAGACAGACTATAAAGTGATAATAACAACCGACCATGGCTCTATCAGAAGTAATAAGCCTGTAAAGATTGTGGGCGACCGCAATACAAACACTAATCTTCGCTACAAACTGGGCAAGAATCTGGCATACGACAGCAAAGACTTGTTTGTTATCAAGGAACCGCAAAAAGCTCAGTTGCCAGCCCCAAACATCAGCACTAGTTATGTTTTTGCCACTGGCGACGCATTCTTTGCTTATCCTAACAACTACAATTACTATGTTTCTTATTATAAGAACACATTCCAGCATGGCGGCATATCACTTGAAGAAATGATTATCCCGATAATTACCATGACGGGAAAGAAAAGATAAACATATAATGACTGTTGACCATCAGTCTGCAATTTTAGATAAACATAAAGACTATGAACGAGATTATAATAAAAGGCATAGACAGCATCAGCGAGGCTGCCCGTGAGTTTGTGGCAAAGATGGGAGATGCCAACATTTTTGCCTTCTATGGCAATATGGGTGCAGGAAAAACAACTTTCATCAAGGCCATATGCGAAGAGCTTGGCGTGGAAGATGTTATAACATCACCTACATTTGCCATTGTTAATGAATATACATCAGAGACAACCGACAATATAATATACCACTTCGATTTCTACCGCATAAAGAAACTTGAGGAGGTATACGACCTAGGATATGAAGATTACTTCTATTCTGGCGGTAAGTGCTTTATAGAGTGGCCAGAGCTTATAGAGGAACTATTACCTGAAGAAACCGTAAGGGTTACAATAGAAGAGAATGAAAACGGCAACCGTGTTGTGAGATTCTAATTTCAGATGGCATCATAAAAACAAAATGCGAGAGACATAAGGTGTTTCTCGCATTTTTTATAATAATGGAATGTATCGCTTTATGTAAAATAAACAGGGGGAATACTGACAATTATATAATATTAATAGTTACTATAATTTGTCATTAGAAAATTTATTGATACATTTGCAACATAAAAACTGAATGAATAAAAAAACAAAATGAATAACATATTATATATAGTGGCGCTAGTTGTAACATTATGCTTATCAACCAGCACAAAAGCACAGTTGCCAAACAAAACTAAAACTATCACTCATACTGATAATATTAAGGTTGAATCGCCTGTTAACACTGTGCCAAGACTTCCACACCTTATTTGGGTTACATACAGTGATGGCAAGGGAGAATACCGGCAAGTTAGGTGGGACAACTATGCACAGGCAACCGAGACTGCGCTATCAGACCCCGAAAAATATCCAGCAGGAAAAGAATATACTATAGATGGATTTGTTGTAGGTGATAACAGCACTAATAATGGCTACCCTATAAAAGTCACTGTGAAGGTTACTGCCAACAGTTATTCTGCACCATGCAACAAACCAGTGGCTGAGCCATTACCTCTTAGTGCAGTGAGCATAACAGGCGACAACAGACTCACGTCAAATCGTAATCTTGCCATACGCACAATACTCAGTTGGGATATCAGTCAGCAACTTTATAACTATCGCGACACTTATGGATTGTCTACTAAAGGTTACAAGGTGGCTGATGGATGGGACTCGCCAACAACAAAACTCAAAGGGCATGGCACAGGACATTACATGTCTGCATTGGCTTTAGCATTTGCCAGTGCTACTGATTTGGCAGACAAAGACACTTTGAGAAACAGAATGCGACGTATGGTTAACGAACTGCGGCAGTGTCAGGAACGCACCTTTGTATGGAATGACTCCTTGAACCGTTATTGGGAGGCTCGTGATTTTGCTCCAGAAGAAGAACTGCGTCACATGAAAGGCACATGGCAAGCATTTGACAAGCATAAAACAGAATACAAGACTTATGGATATGGTTATCTGAATGCCATACCTGCACATCATGCCGCGCTGATAGAGATGTATCGCCCATATAACAATAATGACTGGGTATGGGCGCCATATTATGCCATACACAAACAGTTGGCAGGACTCATAGACATAGCCACATACGTTGATGAAAAGGATATAGCCGATAAGGCACTGCTTATAGCCAAGGATATGGGACTTTGGGTGTGGAACCGTTTGCATTACCGCACATTCGTAAAGACAGATGGCACACGTGAGGAAAGACGCAACCAGCCTGGCAATCGCTACGAGATGTGGAACATGTACATAGCTGGCGAAGATGGCGGCATGGGGGAGTCGTTAAGTCGTCTCTCAGAAATGGTTGACAACAAGAAAGAAAGCAAACGCCTGCTTGAGGCTGCCTCGTTCTTTGACAGTCCTGCGTTCTTCGACCCTCTGTCACGCAACATCGACGATATTCGAACACGTCATGCTAACCAGCACATCCCAAAGATAACGAGTGCTTTGCGCAGTTATCGCGGCAATGGCAAGGACTATTATTATAATCTCGCAATGAACTTCTGGCAACTTGTTCAAGGACGCTATGCCTATGCCACTGGCGGTGTGGGCAACGGAGAGATGTTTCGCCAGCCATACACACAGATGCTGAGCATGAACAACAACATGGCAACCGACCATAAGGGAAGACCAGTGCCTAACCCAACACTTAATGAGACCTGCTGTGCCTATAATCTTGCGAAACTTACAAAAGACCTCAACTGCTTCAATCCAGACAATGCCATGCTGATGGATTATTATGAGCGTGTACTATATAACCAGATTATCGGTTCTCTTCATCCAGAGCACTACCTCACAACATATCATTATGCCGTGGGACTTAACGCATCTAAACCATGGGGCAACCGCACTCCGCAAGAGTCATGCTGTGGCGGTACGGGTTCGGAAAATCATGTGAAATATCAGGAGGCCTCATATTTCGTTTCTGATAATACGCTATGGGTTGCATTATATATGCCTACAATAGCTACTTGGGATAAGAAAGGAGTGGTGATAAAGCAGGAATGTAAATGGCCGGCAGAAAAAACAAAAATAGAGATTGTAAAGGGCGGGAAACGCTTTGCCATGAAACTGCGCAAACCTTATTGGGCAACAGATTTGTTTGAAGTAAAGCTCAATGGAAAAATCATCAGCCACCAAAACAAGACCGCTGGTTATGTAGAAATTGCAGAAAGGAAATGGAAGAAAGGTGACGTTGTAGAAATCAGCATGCCTTTCACAAAGCATATCCACTACGGACCAGATAAATTTGAGATTGCTTTGCTGCAAGGTTCAAAAAACCTCAATACCCCAAAACCTCAAAACCCCAAAACCTCAAAACCTAACAACCTCAAAACTCCATCCTGGCTCGGCGCCCTGATGTACGGTCCGCTGGTAATGGCAACAAAAGGCATAAATAATTGGAATGAGGCTATTGCCGTTATTGATTCACGACTAGACTCCATCACAGCCAATCCGCCGACATCAGCATCTGGCACACATGGAAATCTATATACTCTTACACTCAACGGAAGAACATTCATTCCCGATTATGCCGCTGACAAAAACTCTACACATTATCTGATAATCAACTCAGAAACAAGCAACTTGTCAACATCTCAACTTGTAACCTCATCAACAAGCATTGCTCTTGCCGAAGAGCGCATCAAGGAACAGGAGACATGGTTGAAGATGGAAAAGAAAGTGCCGGAGCATGCTCCATGGGCACCTCATGGCTATGCGCGTATGGTGAAAGAGTTGAATCGGATAAAGCAGAATGCAAAGAACATCGATGACAGTCAACTTAATGTCATACTTAACACCATGCGCCCTGGCAATCTGGCTGAGCTTGAAGACCTTCAGCCGCTGCTCGAACTGATGGAGAAAGTTAAAGAGTTAGGAGTTAGGAATGAGGAGTTAGGAGCAGCTATCAAATATGCTGAGATGGTGGTGAAATATGTATCCGACGGCAGTGGAACACTTGATATGATAAAGGAAGCAGAAAGAAGGATTAAAAAATTGAAAGAATGAAGAAAGCAATAATATTACTACTTGCTTGCCTATTAAATACCGAACTCATCTGTGCCGAACAGTACAAAATGGCTGGTCCTTATAAGGTGGTGGCTCGCGATGGACAATACCGCAATACAAAGGGCGGCAGTGAGCGTGACATGAAAAAGGCTCTGGAACTTGCTGAGGCCGGCAACTACAAAGAGGCGATGAGAATAATCGATGCCTATGCCGCCACACTTGACCGACTTGATGGTCACGACGCACCACTCTGCGCCATTCAGTGCTATGACCTTGTAAGAGCTATGACATTAGTCTGTCAGAATGGCGCTGCCAACAAGCAGCAACAGGACAGTTTTAACGGCATGATTAAGCGTGCCCTTCTGCCGATGATACAGAAGTTTGACGCAGACAGTCCATATGCCAACGGCAACTGGGGCGCTATAGTAAACCGTCTGCGCATGGCATGCGCCATATGCATGAATGATAGTGTGCTGTATAAGGCAGCCATAGATTACCATCTGCATGCCAATGACAACGGTTCATTGCCAATGTATATATCCGAAACAGGCCAATGCCAGGAAACTGGGCGCGACCAAGGTCATGTGCAACTTGGTTTAGAAGCATTATCACAAATATGTGAAATGGCATGGGAGCAGGGTGATGCCCTATGGGGAGCACTTGACAATCGTCTGCTGAAAGGGTTTGAATATACAGCTCGCTACAACCTTGGTTACGATGTGCCGTTTGATACGTGGACCGACTGCACCGGACTCTATTGCGAATGGACAGAGCCAGGACAGATGGGACGCGGCAAGTTGTGGCCTATCTATGAGCGTGCATATAATCATTATGTGAAGACAAAAGGCCTGAAGATGCCTTTTACAGAAAAGATTATCAAGGGCAGGAAACCAAAGGTAAAGGAATATAGCAAACTGCATCAGGTGTTTACATATACAGCACCCAAAGGTGCACCATTGAAAAACGACTATGATGTATTCATACGTCCACGCAGCAGCAATGAGTGGACAAAGATTGATACCTACATGGCAAAAGTAAATGCCCCAATAGTCAAAGGCAAACACAAGGTGACAGAAGTGTCGTATGCTTTCTTCGATTTCACTGGCGACGTGTTTGTAAAGGTTGTATGCAAGAACAAGAAGTATCAATCGGCCCGCATACGTCCCGACTATAGAGGAGTAATAGCCAATATGCAGAACGACTCCACAGTGCAGTTCCTACTATTCCAGCCAGAGAATGTCAGTGTTGAGTTTGATGGAGATATCACAAACAACCTCCATATCTTCACATCCAAACCGCCTATAACGGTTGATGAGGCACGCCAACAAGCCAAGAGTGAGGGACGAAAGTTTGTGTATTACGCTCCAGGTTTTTACACTAACGACACTCTGCACATAGGTTCTAACACCACCGTCTATCTTGAAGGCGGCAGCTACTTCACTGGAACCTTCGCCATTGAGGATGCCAGTAATGTGAGCATTCTTGGTCGCGGCATCGCCCGTCCACCAAGAGGTTACGAAGGTTGCCATGTGCATCGCAGTCAAAACGTGGTTATTGATGGTATGATACTCAATACTTGTCCTGTTGGTGAGAGCCGTAATGTATCACTCCATGATGTGCGTTGCATATCATTCCCTTCATGGGGCGACGGTCTTAATGTCTTTGCCTCATCCGATGTGTACTACGACCGTGTCTTCTGCCGCACGTCAGACGATTGTACCACAGCCTATGCCACAAGAAAGGGTTTCAACGGTTCGGTGAGAAATGTAAAGATGTGGAATTCCACCCTTTGGGCAGACGTTGCCCATCCAATCTTCATCGGCATCCATGGCAACTCTGAGGTTGGCGATAGCATCATCGGACTGAGATACGAAAATATCGATATCCTTTGTCAGAGTGAGCCTCAGGTTGACTATCAGGGTTGCATGGCAATAAACTGTGGCGACAACAACTATGTCAAAGATGTGGTGTTCGACAACATCAGAATAGAAAACATCCATCAGGGATGCATACTGCAGGTAAAGGTGGGCTACAACCAAAAATACTGCACCGCACCAGGCAAGGGTGTAGAAAACATTACCTTCCGCAATATCCGCTACTACGGCAACGACCCTTATCTCTCGATAATCAACGGTTACAATGAACAGCGAAAGGTAAAAAACATTGTCTTCGACGGATTGAAAATAAACGGTCGCAGAATTCATGACAACATGGAAGGTAAACCGCGCTGGTACAGCACCTCAGACATGGTGCCTATGTTCATTGGCAATCATGTTGAGGGCGTGGTTTTTAAATGATGGAGATAGAAGAAGATAGAGGGAGATAGAAGACAAATGCTTATAGTATTGCCGGAACTTTTGGTAAATCCTTTACATCTTAAGTCTTACTCCTTAAAATAAAACAACTCATAAAGAATTAATATGAAAACTAAATTGTTCCTTTTTATTTACCTGCTGATGGCAACAGTTTGCATCAAGGCACAAGAGGCAAATCTTAAGATGAAGTTCGACTTCAGTAATGTTACTGGCACTAGTGTCAAAGACGACGTGTCGGGCATTGCAGCCTCACTCGTGAACAATGCCAAAGTAATGAGCATGGGCAAGTATAAGGTTCTGGACCTTGGCAACGGCACTGGTTATCTGAACATGACCGCAGCAGCTGGCAAGGTGTTTAGTCAGAACGACGATTTCTCCATCTCTGTCTATTACCGAGTAAACGAGGAGGCCTCTCTCTCAGGCAATGGTTTCTTTCTATGGTCGTTTGCCACCACAGAAAACACAACAGCTACTGCAGGAAAGTATTCAGCCTATCGCCTTAATGCCCAGCGCTTCGCCAGTTCTAACGGCGGTTATCAGAACGAAACGGGCATGGAAATGGGTACAGCATCAGACAAAGGACGATGGATACATGTGGCATACACAGAAAAGGGCGGCAAAGGTGTGTTATATATCGACGGTAAAGCTGTTAAAACTAAGACTGGCATGCACAAGAACTCAACCAACTTCGGTTCTATTGCCATCAACCACTGCTGGTTGGGCAGAGCACCGTTCACTGCCGACAAATATCTCACACAGACTATTATCACCGATTTCCGTTATTATAGCGGTTGCTTGACAGCTGAAGATATTGCGGAAATGGCAAAGGAAACAGAAACTCTTGAATATGAAATGATAAACGGTGGCGGCGGCAGCAATGCTTCATTACTGAAAACAATCAGTGAGGCAGAGCAGTTGCTCACTGCTACATCCGACTATCCCGTGGGTGCTGTAGTGCAGTTGCAAGATGCTATTATCATAGCCAAGACCATTGCAGGTAACGCAGGCAGTCAGGTTTCTTATGACAATAGCGAGAAAGAACTGAAAAATGCCATGTCGGTATTCAAGGCAGCAAAAGGTATAGTGTTTGATGTTAGCGGAATCACCGATGTCTATGACACCGAGCGAGGTTTCCGTCATCCAGGCGGTCTTCATACACAGGCCGACTTTGAGCGCATCAAGCGTATGCTGGCAGAGGGCAACCCAACAGTAACTCAGGCATATAACGTATTGAAAACTGCTGAATATGCTCAGACTGGCATTGCCACTTATCCAGTTGAAACGATTATTCGTGGCGGCGGTTCGGGTGAGAACTATATCAATGCAGCCCGCGGAGCAACTATGGCTTATCAGAATGCCTTGCGATGGAAAATAGAAGGGACAAAATCAAATGCAGCGACTGCTGTAAGTATTCTTATGCAGTGGGCAAAAACTTGCAAACTGGTGAGTGGCGACAGCAACTGGGCATTGGCAGCCGGACTCTATGGTTATGAGTTTGCACAGGCAGCCGAACTAGTCCGCGACTACGAGGGATGGTCGCGAGAGGATTTCGAGACATTCAAACAATGGATGCTCACAGTATGGTATCCAGGCAACATCAATTTCCTCAGGGGAAGGAACGCCACATGGGAGAATGTGGGCAATCAGGGCGGCATACGTCCTGGTCATTACTGGAGCAACTGGCCTTTGTGCAATGCCTTGGCAGTAATCTCTATCGGCATACTTTGTGACGATGTGTTTATATATAATCAAGGTATGTCGTTCATGAAGTACGATCAGGTGGGCACATTCCAAGACCCTCGCACCGCCAATCCTATTCTGAGCGACGGATGCACCGAGTTTATTGGCAACCTTGTAGTTACCACAAGCGAGTCACCTCTGGAAACCGGCGCATACGGCAAATTAGGTCAGATGCAGGAGTCTGGACGCGACGGCGGTCATGCCGCCATGGCATTAGGTCTGGCTGTCGACATCTGCAAGGTGGCATGGAATCAGGGTGACGACCTCTTCTCGTATATGGACAACCGCATGGCTGCCGGCATTGAGTTTGTGGCAGCATGCACACAAAACGTACAGGGATTGCCATGGACTAACTATAAATATGTGGACTGCCGCACTGCATGGCACAACGGTTGGCTCATGTCGGCGCCAGCCGAACCGGCAGAGGTGCGCAACTACTGGGGCTCTGTTATCGGTCATTATGAGAGTGTAAAGGGAGTGAAGATGCCTTTTGCAGAGAAAGCATATGCTCAGATGACAGCCAACGGTCCTGATGGTGGCGGCAGAGGAAGCACCAGCGGCGGCTACGACCATCTGGGTTATTCTGTACTGATGAATACCTATGATGTCCAACTCTGCCCTGAAGACAAACGGCCTACTCTGCTCAGTCCGCTTATGGAATATGATGGCAAGACCATTGCGCACAACGAATTGGGTGGACTTAAGAACACCTATGTCGTGGCAAGTACAGGTTGTTTGCCAAAGGGCAAGACTATCAAACTTATGCCACAGCTGCCAAACGGCGAGGAAGACACAGGCAAATGGCTGTGGAACACAGGCGAAACGACCAAAGACATTAGTGTGTCAACAGATAAGAGTTATATCTATCGTGTCACCTATATCAATAAGAACGGAATACAGAGCGAACAGGTATTTACCATTGCCATAGAGGGCGATTGTGTGCCAAGTAAACCCAACTATAGCATCTACAACGGAGATACATGGCTTGGCGATACAGTGGCAACGGTGTTCTATGGCACACAGGTTACTCTCAATGCTGGCGATGCTGCGGGATGGAATCCACAGGTGATATGGAGCAATGGTCAGCGCGGACATCAGATCAGCAGCGGACCGATTGCCAACGACCGTACCATACAGGCCATCGTAACCTCTCAGGGAGGCAGACGCCAACTTATTAACTACCAAATCAACGTCAGATACCTGCAGCCACGCATCATACTCAACGGTGTGGAACTCAGCGACACTACCCGCCTGGTTATAAATAGCGGCGACAAAGTTGTATTGCAACCGTATGTTCCTAACAGCATCAGCGGTGTTACTTATCAGTGGAGCGACGGTTCCACTGCTGCCGCTCTCGACTTAGGAGCAGTCAAACAGTCAGGCGTTTATAGCGTAAACATAGACATCAACGGACGAATAGAAACTGTCACTTATGAAGTATTTGTAAAACAGAACACTCAGTCTTCGTTAGCCCCAGCCTACTACTTAGTCTATCATGTAGAAAGCGGTAAATTCCTCACAAGCAATGGTTTTCAGCAGGCAGTGACATTCGAAATAGGCGATTCACTATGTCCGCAAAGAAATCAGGTATGGAAAATTGAGTGTAACAATTCTAAAAAACACTCGTTCACATCTTTATCTGATAGTCTTGGCCTGAGCATTGTCGGCACAACCACAGCTGTGGCGGTAAAGACTTTTGGCATAGAAGAGCCTATAGGATTGAAGCGCTATGCCTTATATAGCATTGTTGGCACTACAAAGAATTTCTGGAATGTTGATAAGAACGGTAATCTAAGCATCGTAGCAGGCACTTCACCTGCTGACTATCCGTTCCTTTTCATACCTGTAAATGAAACATTAGGTATTGAAGATATCCAGTCTGAGTCAACCATCTCCTCACCTGTTTACGACCTTAGCGGTAAGAAAGTTAACGGCAACCATCCGTCTCGCAAAGGCATTTATATCCAGAAGGGAAAGAAGTTTATGGGGAGGTAAAAAAGAAAAAGAGGAACAATACAAACTGCCACTGTCTGAAGGGCGTATAAAAAATCAGGGGACACTTGCTTAGTGTCCCCTGATTCTTTATAATATCCTTTCTCAAAAGGTTTGATTGAAGAAGTCAAACTCCGCCTTGCCATCCTCACCATAACAATAGACACCTACGCGTATGCCTTTCCAATAGCCCCAGCGCATGGGGAATGGTGATTCTACTGCAGTGAAACGCCTGCCGTCAAGACTATAATAAAGTTGATGTTCATTACGCACGCAGTCGTTGCTTACGCGCAACCAAAGTTTCTTTATCTTGCCACGCTTAATAATACGCTTTTCTTTGCCGTCCTCAACATAGATGCCCTCAGGGCCGATGCCTATGCCATGAAACCACTTGCCTATGCAGAACAGACCCGCACGACAGTTACCTTCGGCACGAAGCAGTGTGGTGCTCTCACTCTTATAGCCCACAACCTTCTGCGCCAGCATGTTGCGACAATTCTTCAAACTATCTGCAGGCATAGGTTTTAGAGTGAGCCATCCTTTGTGTTCGTTAAGCGACCAATGAGAATCCTCTGGATTATGGTTCCACTGCCACTGCAAACCAAGTGATGAAGAGAAATCGTCGGTTGTCTGCAAGGCATAATCGTTAGGTCTGTTGAGGGGTTTCTGCCAAGCATAAACCGGTTCGCCAATGCCATTGCCGTCGATATCAACACCCATCAAGGGCCAGTCGTTAACCCATCGTGCGGGTTGCAGATGAACCACACGACCAATCACAGGCGTTTCCTGGAAATGGTAGAACCACCACGAGCCATCGGGAGTGTCAACAAGTGAACCCTGATGAGGACCATTCACGTCTGTTGAGCCCTGTTCCAATACAACACGCTTCTCGTATGGACCATAGATATTCTTTGAGCGCAGCACCGTCTGCCATCCACAGCACACGCCACCCTCAGGTATAAGCAGATAATAATACCCGTTGCGTTTGTGCCATTTTGGTCCTTCCGCCACAGGACCGGTATATACAGTCACGCCGTCGTCGAGCAATTGCTTGCCGTCTGCCGACATCTTGTGAACGATTATAGGACCGGCACCGTAGTTGCTGCGCGCGAGATAAGCCTGTCCGTCATCATCCCACAGTGGACAAGGGTCTTCCCATTTCTTTACGCGCTTCACCAGATGCAGCGGAGCCCATGGCCCGCAGGGCGACTTGGCTGTTGACATATACAGTCCTTCGTCGGGCGTACAGAAATAAACATAATACAATCCGTCATGATAACGTATGGCAGGAGCCCACGAACCACCAGAGTAATGCTTCATCTCGTTCCATCCTGGTTCGTCGATGCGCGAGTATATCTGACTGACATAGCGCCAGTTGACCATATCCACCGATTCAAGCACCTGCATGCCCATATAGTGGAAATCGGACGCCACCATATAATACTTGTCGCCAACGCGTATAACATCAGGATCGGAGAAATCGGCATTCAACACTGGATTGATATACGTACCATTGCCTTGGTCACCCCAGTGATAGTCTGTAGGAATGGCTGATGCCATAGTGGCAGATGCCACAAACAACATTGTTATTATTAATTGTTTCATAATCTATTTTAGGAGTTCTGGAGTTCAGACGCATGCTTGTTTTTTTAGGAGTGTAGGAGTTCATAAGGATGATTTGCATCTCATCCAATCACCCTTCCTTCGGAGGGGCAGGGGGAGGTTCCTCACTCCCTAATCACAATCACCTCTCTCGCATCCGGTTGTTCGGTGATTACCTCGATGTTGTTGAACTTGATGTTGCGAGCATGACGCACGAAGAAACCCTTGGCAGGCAGGTTGCCCCACATGGTTGACTCAGGGTATTCCTTCTCCTTCTCGTCCTTTATCGACTCGTTTATCTTTGCCATGTCGGTTGCAGTAACGCCGCCCTTATGGTGTATGGTGATATTGTTAAGCCATACGTTCTCCACCTCATGACCAGGTATTCCTGTGATAGAGCAGCCCATGCTGCCTGCATTGCGTATCTGGATGTTGTTCATGTGGATGCCGTTGATTTTGCCCACCTTAGTAACAGGTACTCCTTCTTTATATCCGCGCGCACGGTTGCCAAGGCGAACAAAGATAGGCGACTCTGTGCCCTCGATGGTGATGTCGCTCACATTGACGTTCTCCAGCACACCGCCATCGACAATCTCCAGTGAGATGGCAGACGAACCAATCCACTGACCGAAGAACTTTTCCTTTTGGTCGTAACTTGGCTTCACCACAATGCCACTGATGTTGATGTTACGGAAACCGCCGTTGGTCTCTGTTCCCAGTTTGATGGCGTTGCAATGGCTCGACACCACGCAGTCGGCAATGCGAATATTCTCGCAGAGGCGTGGCGAAGTGCTCTTCAGTGTTATGGCATCATCGTCGGAATCGGCAAACATATTGCTTACCACCACTTCATGGCATCCGTCGAGGTCAAGGGCGTCGTTATTGTAGTTGTTGCGGTTGAACACCTTTATGCCGTCAATCTTCACACGGTCGCAAGCCAGATAGTGCTGCATCCAACAGCCTGAGTTCTTCAGTGTGATGTCGCGTAGTGTGATGTCGCTGCTCTGGATGAAGCGCAAAAGATGCGGACGGGTGATGCCCTCGTCATTCCACGATAGTTTCTTGAACGAGCGACCGCGCCCGTCGATTGTTCCGAAACCATCTATAACCACATTGCTAGCCTTGTCGGCAAATATCAGTTGTATGGTCTCTGTCTGCGTGCGCAGCGACACATAGTCTGTCTTCAAAGGAAGATAATCTTTCAGGTCGGTACTGCCATACAGTGTCGCTCCCTGTTCCAAATGCATGTGGACATTACTCTTTAGTATTATCGTACCTATTTTGTAGTTGCCAGTAGGCACCACCACCCTGCCACCGCCTGCTGCAGAACAGTCGTCGATAGCCTTCTGCACGGCCGCAGTACTGAGTTTCGTCGTGTCATTAACAGCGCCGTAGCTAACGATGTTATAGTCGGCAGCCTTTGCTACCATTGCAGCAAAAGCCAATAATGGCAAAAGAAATCTTTTCATAATATCAATAGTTTGTTGGTTTTATTCTGATTACAAAAATAATGTATTTTTCTGAGACTACAAATATTTAATATCATATAAAGCCTTATCAAGGCTTATACCTCAATGCTCCGAACCAGGCATACGTCTTCACTCCTACACTCCTTCCACTCCTACACTCCTAAAAAAAACAATTCTTACTTCCTAAACCTCTTTGTCACAGCCGCATAACCGCATCGACGACAGAGGGGTTCGGTTGCGATATGGCGACTAAAGCCCTCGAACATATCCTGTGCCCGTTGTGATGATAGTATTTCGCTGAGCGGTTGCTCGAAGAGATTGCCCAGTGTGATGCTTCCGTCGTGGTCGAGACAACAAGGAACCACACTGCCATCTGCAAGCACACCTATCTGATTGCGTAGCGCATAGCAGAACACCTCGTCTTCGCCATAGTCGTCTCTATCTTCATCGGGCCATTCGAACATCTTGTCATATTCCAGATACAAGTTCTCCGCAAGGCGCCAACCATCGTATCTCTCCGTCCACGGACGTGGTTGATGCTCTGCCATAAGCCGTTCAATATCTTCATTTTCTGAATCATATCCGCCCTCATTCCATAGTCTCAGCACCACCACGATGCCCTCGGCGGCAGCACGCTTGGCAAAATGCATCACCTCGGCGATATATTGTTGCGGATTATCCTTGCCGTTGCCCTCATGAGAATGGAGTGATATCTGTATCTTGTGAGGTTTTGCCTTTATCACCTCTTCTGCCTTGCCGAGCAGAGTTCCGTTGGTGGTTATTATTGGAATGAAACCCTTTTCGCGGGCCCTAACAATAAATTCAGGCAGATGAGGATGCAGCAGAGGTTCGCCCATGAGATGGAAATACAGGAAGCGCACCTCATCCTTCAGGCGGTCGGTGAGCACCTCAAACTCATCTGGCGTAAGACTATGCTTTGCTCTCTTAGTCTTAGGACAGAAAATGCAATCAAGATTGCATATATTGGTTATTTCAAGATAGCATCTCGTAATCATCACCGACAAAGGTACTCTATTTAGATAAGAATACAAAACAAATCATTATTTTTTCATTCGTTTGCAATGTCGTTTGACAAGTAGTTGCCTTGTTT
>X430_Giraffe__coassemble_48_pt1 | contig 24069 bp, 56 predicted proteins | sample X430_Giraffe__metabat2_high_PE_008 | metagenome-assembled genome bin X430_Giraffe
TAATAATAGTAGACTTTAATTACTTTGGGCAATTTGTAAAGTTTAACTCGAACCTTTCCTAATTCAGAAATTTCCCTTCCAAGCCTACCATTGGTCATTTTCATGTTTGATCACTTCCTATTTATTTTATTATTTCTCCAGGTAAAAAACACAATAGATGAAAATATCCAAATTACAATTACATTACCAATTCCTTTAACAAATGGAGCTGCCAGCATGGCCAACAGATACCAAGTCCATGCCTCTACAATCCCATCAATATACTTTGGTTCCATTTTTGTGCTTTGACCAGGAATGTCGCGTTTGGCATGCAGTACTTGTTCAATGCATGCATGCAATTGTTCCTCCGATAGTTTGTACAACGGCCAAACACCCTCCAATAAAGAAAAACAATACATACCAATGTCGTCGCATTTCACAAACTCCACCATGGATCTATACCTGAAAAGCTCCCTGTGATCTTCACGTACCTGAATGATTGTTCCAGTGTAATATTTCACGCCGCCATACATAAAATAGTTTTTTTCCATATGCACTTCACATCCAGTCCATCACCAAATATACTGAATTATTTTTGTTTTTTTCAGTGTATTTTTCGTAATATTCACGAAGAAATTGCGTAATTCCTTCAATTCGCGCATCTTCGTCATCTACGTTTCCATTGGTAAGAATATAAATATCCTTTGCAATTGTGCAATGACCATCAATCAAGCCGACTACAACAACATAATCACTTTCAAACATCAGCTTTGTCTTGCAAATCAAGTTGTATTGGCATGGTTGCATGTCATCATATGCCAATTGCTCAGGGTCTTCCGTTGAAAAAATAAGTTTATCATTAAGCTCCATTTCATCTGTCAAGGCAGCAAGTTCATCAAGAGTTGTCTTGGTTAAATACGCCACAAACACACCTCCAAATTTTATTTGAGAATTTCATGCCATGAGTATTTAATTTGAATATTATATTTGCACGTGGCGTTCATTTTGTCTTTGTACATTGACCACATGTAACCGTGATCCATGCTTAGAAAGCAAGAATGAAGCACTTCGTGGGCAATGATATTTTTGATATCTGTTGTTTTTGCCCGAACAACGTCCTCTGACAAATGTATTTCATATCTTTCTGGAAACGCATATCTATAACATGCGCCAACTCTATCATACCTTTGTTTATCAATATAAACATAGCGCTCCAAAGAGTTTGCAATTGGAAAGCCAATGCTAATTGCATCATTTATTACTTCATTAAGCATTTTGTTTAAATCTACCATAATCATTCTCCATTACGCATTGACATGTTGAAACGAGGATGCATATTCATTGATGGCTTGCTTTCTTGCCTTTCTCTTTTGCTTCATCACCTCTCGCTGCTTCCAGTACGGGTGGTTTTCGTTTTTTACAAGATGCCAGCATTCCTTTTGCAGGCAATTCTTGCATTTCATTTGCTTGACGGTCATACAGCAATGATGAAGCTTACAATATCCACAGCAATTATCAGAGTAAGTGCCATACAAACATTCCTTCATAGTATACCACCTTTTCGTCAACGATTCGCTATCAAATCGCGCCTTTATTATACATCATTAATTTTGTGCTGTCAAGATAGTAAATTTTGAATTTTGTTAAGATTCATGCAGTCTTTTTGCGCTTCAGGATCGCATTCCTGTAAGGAATAAATGCCTCTGCCTCATTATATCCTGCTTCACCAAGAATCTTCTGCCTCTCCTCTTCACCAATAAGCTTCAAAATCTTAATTTTGTCAGTAATAATCCAGGTAGCCTTACCATATTCCTTAAAGTAATACCAACCATTCTCAGGAATATTGCGCTCAAAGCACTTCTTCTTAAGTCTGGCAACCTCGTCATTATAGTCCACAGTTGCATTATACTCAATATATGCCCATTCACGTGTCCAGCCCTTGCGCCTACCCTTATAATAGCCATTTCCATTTGCATCAACAGACATTAGCCAAGGGGCCGCAGGAATGATACCGCAATGAATACCAGGACGAGGTGCAAAGCCCTTTCCATAATGAATCTCTGCATCAATCCACTGATTCATAGGATATGCTGTGTCCTTGTCCAAAAACAACGGATACAAATTCCCCTCAGGATCACGCTCAAATAATTTCCAACCATAGTTTGTTTTCATAGTTCATTTCTCCCTTCTAGATTTAATAATCAAATCCATTACTATTTGTAAAATCGATACGATACAGACCGTGTTCTTCATCTGGTTCGTATGCACTAAAATCAATGTCAAGCATATCAAGCAAATAAAATAAATGCTCGAACAGCTCTTTGTTATCAGTATAAATTATCTTTCCTTCAACAGTTGTGTCTAGTATGTCAACCTCATCAACAACTTTTAATAAACTATTTATTAATGTATAAGCTTTTTTATTGTGCAATTTTATTTCCCCTTTCTAAATTGAGGAGAGGCCAAGAAAGCCTTAGCCTCTCCTAGAACTTATTCATTGAAATCTTTGGTTACATTGACAATATGCCCGTATTCATCCCATTCGATGGTATAAAACCCATCATCGCTCACAGCGGATGCATACATTGGCCTTTCCCATGTTTCTTCAGGAAATCCGTCCCACCATGAAGTTATGTCGTCTGGATAATACCAATATTCTTTTCCTTTGTAACGTATGGTAATTAAATCATTCATTTCTCGACCTCCAACTGTAAAGTTTCAAGTGGTGGCATCTTTCCGCCACGTCGCATGCCTCTATCATGCTCCATGTCAATATAATCCTGGTAGTCTCGGATTTCCTTTTCAGGCACCTTGATGCCATACTCTTTGCACTTTTCAAGAGCCCACGCTGTTGCGTAATACTCTTCTTCGCATCGCTTCATGCCAGACTTTGTTGTTTCAAGATGACCGATTTCATGCAGCAGAGTAAACGTGCTTTGCACGCTATTGGCCTGCTTCCATTTGCACACCCTGCGGCTTTTAACGTGCGCATGCGTTCTGCGCCAATCGTTACTACACTTGGTGCCATCGCATAAATCTACTCGATATTGTTTTAAAACCCGCTCTTGAATTTCTTTGTATGTCATATTTATCACTCCACTCCAAACCTATCAAGAATCTTTTCTACAATAAACTCATACAGGTCTCCGTAGTAATCATCTGTTTCCGGGTGTTCCTTTTCAAAGTCAAGGGATAACTGCAGCGCAAACAAATATGCATCCTTGCTGTCCTCAATTTCAATTTCATCTGCGTCAACCATGGCCTGAATTTGACGGCCAATCTCGAACATGTTTTCCATTTCCTCGCAATTGAATACACGGTTAGACATGATATTATCCTCCTTTTTTATTACCACAAATTCTCGCCAAGCACCTGCAGATTGCATCCCTTGCTGTTTCCAGTAATAGGAATCCAGCGTCTGCCAGCTCCATCAACACAAAGCACCATATACGTTTCAGTGCCTCCATGAATATGCTGCATTACCTTGTATGCCACACTGTCCCAACCACATTGTGCGGCAACAACCACGTCAGAGAGCATTTCGATGTACTGCTTCATGTCCATTTGTACTGCAGTGTATTCAGACTCAGCGACTTCTACATATCCCTTGTCCTTTAATACCCAACCGTAAGTATAATTTTTCATATTTATTCCTCCCACATTGTTGGCGGCAGCAACTTTTGTCCAAACAAGTTATACCACTGACCACACTTCTCACACTGACAAGCGCCACAATATTCGTTATACAACTCAACTTCATTTCCGCAATCACACGTCCCATGTGCATTATCATATGTTCTGCATTTACGTTCAATAAGCTCATTAAAACGTGTAAACTTTTCAGGATGGTCCAAACACCATTTATAATTATCAATTGCTGCATCCGTTAGATTATCAAGAAGATTTCCATGCTCATCACATGGAAATCCAAAGCCATTATTGCGACCATCATCGAAAACAATTTCGTATTCGGTGATGGTATAATAAGTAATAGGAGTATAATTTTTTAACATACAATTTTCCCCCATTAATTTTGTCTTGTTAGCATTAGTGCTGATGAAACACGACTGCCTTAAGCTTCTTAGACCAGCAAGCTCCACATGCAGAGCAAGTAGACGCCCTGCCAGGACACACAAATGCGTTCTTAGGAAACTCGGGATTCAAACGCTTTTCATCGAAGTCCACATATGCCATACCAAGGTTGTGAGGATTAGGAACCATCCACAGCTTGTCCCATGCAGAGAACATGATGTTAAGGTTTTCAGGAAGATCTCCGTTCTTGTCAATGTATTCATTCACAAGCTCATATTTCTTGGTGAAAGCCATGTACTTAGTATTAGGAGTTTTCTTGCACAGATCAACAAGTCGAACAAGGAATTCTGCGTCAGGGAAATCACCGCTATCGAACAGCCTTACCTTAGGAAGACCTGAAAACTTTACCTTACAATAAATCTGTTCAAAGAAACTATCGGGATCATCATAATATAGCCTAAGGTTGCGGAAGTATGCTGCCTGTACTGTGGCCATTTGCTGGAATCCTTTACATGCGTAGCAGGTTGCCTTGCATGGTGCGTCATCACGACATACGCACACAGGGAACGCAAGGTTCAGGCAAGCTTTGCCGGTCTTGCTGTTATTGTTAGACATGTTAATTTCGTTGCTCTTGTTAGCGAGCATGTCGATGTATTCCTGTCTGTCTTGGATAAATTCTTTATTTTTATTCATAATTAATACCTCCGTTTTCTTGACTTTATTTATTCTTCTTCTTTATACACACTGATACCAAAGTCATGTGTTACATCTTCGTCATTTCCGTCACTCCACACAAGGCAAGTGACCGCATCACCAATTGGCACAAATGTCTGTCCAGTCGCGCCATATTCACACTGTTGCCTTACAAGACAAATGTCCTGAATTATCATGTTATTATTATCTGTAAGATATACACGAAGTTCCGCTGGAATCTCCGGTAAATTTGTTGCATCAATTTCTGCTACGATGTTATACCCACCACATGGGATAATTAACTTTTTTGACATTGCGATTACTCCTTTCAATCTATAAATTCCTTGAGTGCATTGGTAATATCCTTGGCGTCATACGACGTTTTGAACGTAACCCATGTACTTGTGTTCTTTTGATACCCAATAGCAAACTGACCATAATGGCAATACGACAGGTTTTGCTTGTTGATATTACCACTTGCAGGGATTTTAATTTCGAAAGTAAATCCATAAAGGTCAAAGATAAAGCTATAAGCATATGCATCCAATCCAGTCTGCATAATTTCCTTTAGCTTCACGTCGTCTACTAGAGTGTCATCAAAGAACTGTTCAAGAAAGTGCTCCTTAATAAGCTCGTAAGCAGATCTTTCAGACTTCTTTTTGTTTTTCTGCTGCTGATGTGCATTACGAAGTAGCTCGCCTCGAAAGATGAATGGGCGAGAATTGACCATATTAACGAGTGAATCTTCAAGGGCACTTAGCACGAGCTCCTTTTCGTGCATTTCGCTTTTAGTTTTCTGTAAAATGCACAGTGTTTCTTTAATGCGCACATCAGGGGAACCGTCATCGTAATACATGTCTTCCTCCTTAGCCGTATACCACATCTTCAAATAGTGCAAGCTGCACAATTACATCTGCAACATTTGCATCAACGTTACAAGTATCCAGATTGTGACCGTCACACCATTCATAGTTGTCATAGTATCCTTGCTCTACAGCCATCTTGATGCCCTTTAGAATATCTTCTCTAGCTAGCTCATATTTTGCGTCTTCAACAATATCGTATAGAATCAGCTTACCACCACGAGCAATCTGTTCGCTGCCATATTCTCCAAGATGTTCACCAACCACCTTTGCCTTACCGCACCAGTAAGTAATACCACCTTCAAGTGCAGTACACATGATATCATCAATATCTTCCTGAGTGACAGTTAATTCAGTGCTAATGTTAATCTTAAATTTTTCCATTTTTCTTTCTCCTTCTTATATAAAATTTTATATACACTCATGAACTCGTAAGCTTCCTTTAATAGTTTCATATTGAACCTGCGATGGCCTGTATATTAGTCCCGAGATACCCGATGATAGGCGGGTATATCTGGATGAGATACAGGAACTTTGCAGGTTGTATTGAAGAAATTCCCTTGTGTATATCGGCGCTTATTCCATAAATGCACTCCGCATTTCTGTAGATATTGCTTTAATAGTGTCATATAGAAGATCCGATTGATCATGGCTCCCGTTAGAAAGCCGGTAGATAGACCGGCTGGATATCGGGCTCCATGATCTAATGACGGATCTCGTATTGAAGTGTGAAATACCTTGTGCATTTGCAGTATCTATCTGCGATACGTTAATTACTTTTCGCTGTAAACCTTAGCCATTGCGTTCTTAAAGCTGAAGCTATTATCTTCAATGACCTTCTTCATGAGAGCAAACATCCTCCAGCCCTGGCCCTTGTATTCGTCAAGTTTGTCATGCAGGATTCGCATATTGCTTTCAACAAGCAATGAGGCCATTTTATCCTCATAAATCTTGCAATCATGATACATAACAAGATTCTTAAGAGTGTAATAAGCACCTTCTCCCTTGAAAGCATCAATCCATGCCTTACTCTTAGGAGTGTCCCAAGGAAGCTTAATCATGCTGTCCATGAAATCTTTTAGGCGGCTATACATCTCGGAGTAGCTTCTTGCATACTTGATGTATACAATCTTGCTCATCAGCGGACGATAAATTTTCTTGCCAAGGTCGTCAACAAAAACATTCATTCCCTTTACCTGCTTATAAGGAACACCCTTGCACTTCTTAGTGGGAAGCTTGTCTACATAAGCCTTAAGCTTTTCAATATAGTCACACACAACTTCAACAATAACAGCCTTAGTGAAGAAATGGCTCCTTTCATCAAAGCTTTCCTTGTCGCTGTTTTCAAGCCTGCCAAGCACTCTTACCTCTTCAAGCATCATCTTAAAGGTGTAGTCATAACCGTACATTTGCTTAAGGTAATCATTGTATCCCTTGTGCTTTCCGTCGTAGGATACATAGTTAAGCATCTGGAACATCTGTGCCATTACAAAACGCCTATGAAGCTTGGTGTTCCTCACATAGCCATTCTCAATAATCTGTTCCGCAATGTGGTCATTATTGTTGACAACCACAGGCTGGCCATTTTCATTAATTACCACGGAAATGGTTGCACCAGGCTTAAGCCCCTGAGGAAGGTCAATATTGAAGTACTTCTGAGTGTTTACACCTGCTTGAGTCAGCTTGTTCATTCTTTCATTCTTGTTAAACATAGTATCATTCTCCTTTTATTTTAATTATTTTCAATCCATTTTCTAAGAATTACGAGGTCGTTATATCCCTTAGATTGCCAAAACCATTTGCCCATTGTGTCTTCGTCCCATACAAATTTGTTTTCAAGTATCATGCACAAGATAAAACCTTCAAGTTTTGCTTGCGCAATTTCTCTCCTTTCTGCGGTCATTAGCCTGCAATCTGGAATGTCGTCAATGGGAAGCGCCTTAAAGTATGTACGTCTCTTTTTATCACTCCTTTCACTTGGTAAAGAATATTTATAGTTGGCATACAAGACATTAATTGAACCGAGAATAAGATCCATTGAAAGAAAAGCATCTTCTTCCTGATGAAAAAGCTTTCGAGATGTATCATATTCTCCGTTTTTAATTAGAAATGTCTTGCCAATCTTCATAACTCGTTTTTCAAAATCAACATGAAAAGTTTCTCCACAACTGACTCTTTGAATCAACTCCTTATAGATGGTCACTTTCTTACCTCCTTTTTTATTAGATGCTCTGCAGTTATGGTGTATTTCTTTATCTGTGCCATATATCCTGAAGCGTTCAGTCGAAACGACGCAGCTTACCGTAGATAGACGGTTAGAAGCGTCGTCTGGACTGATTAAAGCTTCAGGAAATTGAATTGAACTGCCTTGCAATCTATTGGTACACTCCATTTGTTAGATTACTCATAATAGCGGTGTGTTTCTTTATTTGCTTCATATTGGCAGCATATGCCAGAAGTACAGCTCGAATGGCGTGAGATAGCACGCGGTTCGAGCTGTAAATCTGGTTAAATTGCTGCGCATTGAATTTTATTATCTTGTAATCTATCGCCACACTGCGAATTAAAACCGCTCACAACCTTGATGCATTACTTTAACTGTGTCATGTAAGCGGCGAATGCCTGCATTAGACGACGTGGTGATCCAGGTGATAACCTGTCGATACCACGTCGTCTTTGCAGGTCTACTCGCCGTCAACTGAATATGGTTGACTTGCGATTTTCTGTTGCATTACAGATGCTGTCACATGCTTCTTACTAGCGTTTCATACACAGCCCTCCTTGTAAGCAAAGCATTTTGCATGCATCGAATGCTAAGGTAACCTTCAATGTCCTTTGCGGTTTTGTTTCTGTTTGCAGTTACATTTTTACCAACTCCTCGAATGATTGTACAATCTTCCTTGTCATTTACACTTCCAAGGCCACCAATCTTTTTCTTATTGGTCGAGCAGGCTCTAAGCGCATCCATCACAAACTCATTCAATGTATCAATATCCTTTTGAACATTGATGATTGGCAATACTGACGTTGCCCATGAATAAGTTCCGTCTCCCTTGTAGAGATAGGATTGTACTTTATTAAGCGCTCGTTTCATAGAAATGTTACGCTGGTTAATGGTCCGCGTTTCAATTTCTTTTTGAAAACTCTTAACGCGAGACTTAGAAAGTGTAATTTGACTGCCCTTAACATTGAACCCCAGGAACTTAAACCATCTGTTTTTAGACAGAATCTCTACTTTCTTTGGATTCAAATCAAGTTCCATTGCACCAAGCATTTGCTTAATCAGTTCATAGGCAACCCTCCAATCATTACCTAGCGCAAGCAGGTCATCTGAATACCTTACATAGTACACATTGAGTTCACTTACTGCCTTGTCAATGTGATACAGCACTGCGTCAGCCAAGAAACTTGCAACCGCACATCCCTGTTTCAAAGACTGGTAATGTTCAATCAACTCTCCATTGAAATCAAAGCACAGATCCGTATGATAGTATGTTCTTACGATATCAATGATTTTTGATTTGCCAACCTTGGATTCCATGCGATCAAAGATTTCATCAATATATCTAATAGGAACTCTATCAAAGTACTTGGTCAAATCTGCCTTTATTCCAACTTCGTCAGTCTTTGTGTTAATCACTTGCCTTGAAACTTCTTGTACAACTTTGCCGCAACCAATACCAGATTGATATGACTTGCAACTTTTGTGAACGAACTCAGGAAACATTTCAAAGAATAGATTGTTTACAATGGACAAGAAGATTCGATCAACATTTTCATTGACGTATACAATGCGCATGTCACCATTGTCCTTGGGGATTTGCGCCTGATGCGGTGGCGCAATTTCGTAATTGTCAGTTACGATTGCATTATACATTGCAAGTCTAACTTCGGGAGATGTAAGCTTCCTCAACTCTCCCTTGTCGATGTGTTTATCTACGCCAGTTTTCAATGCCTGTTCCCAGCGGGACATTTCAAAAAACTTTTGCAATAGAATGTCGGTCATGTTTACACCTCCCGTTAATTTTGTATTGTTAATCTTCTTCGCTTATACTTTCAAGAGCATACTCAATGCTCTGCCAATAGCTTTCCCACAGATAATCATTTCTGTCAATGCACCTATCTGCACAGTCTGCAATGGCATCAATATCTACATCCTCAAGGTCAATTTCCATTTCAATTGCCTTGGATTTAATGTCTTCTATGAGCAATTCGCGCTTACATGCTCGATATGCATCATACATTTCCGTGTTTGTAAGCTCGTGTGCAACTCCATCTCTAACAATTATCATACGATTGCCTCCTTAATTCCATTCAGTATAGTAAATACCAGTATCAATCCATTCACCATCTGCATTGCGGTATTCATAATAACCGCCATATTCTCCCTCTTCTTCTGTGACTCTCCAACCATCTTCGCCGTAATCCTTGTCCATTGTTGTTTCAAAGCATGACTGGCAACAATACCAATCTCCATCACCTGCAACAAAGCCCATGTCATATGGAATGCCGCATACCTCACAGAAACGAATGTTTGCACCGTAGTCGTCTTCAAGGATGTATTTTATTTCAGTTTCTGCGCTCACATCACCAAACGCTTCGATGAGATATTCTTGGTCATCATCAACCTGAAGCACAATGTCTTCTCCGACAAGTTTAAGTTTTACATTATAGCCTGCTATTTCCTCTTCGTATGTTTTGTTTGCTTGCAAATAATCAACAACTGTTTTCATATTATTTCTCCCTCCTGGAATCATCAATTATTTCCATTATTTCTTCAAATGGATCTCGGAAATGCTCTGTGGTGTCAAGTCTTTCGCAATATTTGTCTACACCATCGTAGAACTTGTTTCTTAACCTTTGAATTTTTTTATAATTTTTTTCTGTTATTTGTATCATTTACTTGCCTCCTTATATAAAATCTTTTATGCTCATACCGGGTGCATCCCATGGATTGCTTGGGCTGTAATCTCTGTTGGTGCTTGAACGTATACATTGTTCATTATTTTCTACGCGTTGTACAATGTGTTCAACCCTACACCATTCACACATATCAGAATCACATAGGCTACAAATTATCCTTTTTGCATTTCGTATCTGCTCTTTGTCCATGTGTACAACTCCTTTTATCATTAATTTTGTACTGTTTAATTCCATCGTCTCTGGAGAATTGTTCGTGCATATCGGTCAATTGCGATCTCGGTTTGCAGAGTTGCAAAGTGCTCACGTTCATCTTCTTTTAACGGAATCATAAATTCCCTTTCGAGCATTTTTATCTTGGCCTTACGGTAATCTGCAATACTCATCTGCATGTTGTTGATGTTTCCGACTGGTGTCATTTCTATCTCTCCTTTTGTCTGTATTATAGCACAGGTTTAGCAATGTGTTAATTAATTTTGTGTTGTTTGCCTATATCATTTTACATTACCTCCGTCCAGCCATTTCGCTGAATGATCCGTCGCATATTGGCTACGCCTACAGGATTCATGCTGTGGATGCGAATGGGATAGTTGCGGCCAGTTTCCTCAAGCCAATCGAGAAGTTTGATGTAGTCGCCGCCATCAAATGCATACTCGCCAGCGTCATGGTCGATATCGATAATGGCAATAGAGTAATGCCCCTCAAGATTAAAAGCATTATTCATAAAGTCACAACTCTCAATAGCTGCGATAGCTTGATTAACACTATGACACCAAATATATCCCTGCGGTGCCGGACGCACATCGTCAACCCAAAGCTTCATTTACCTCAACCTCCATTCTGTTTTATGAATTCTGTTAGATATTCTTGAAGCTGCTTGGCTTCGTCAACGGACAACATAACATCTATGTCAGTTTGCCCTTTCCAGCGATGTAACTCTCCTATCTCGATATGTAATATATCGCGGTCAAGCACATAGGCTTCCAGCCATCTTGTATAACCGGTAACCTCATCGTAGTGCTCGACGCGTGAAAAATCCATCATGCCATTTCCCTCTCTTCAATCAAATCCGTTATGTAGTTAATCCTGGTTCGCAGGTCTGCAATATTCTGTGAATGCATGTTCAAGTCCTCAACAGAATGTGAACCAGCAGACCAAATATGTTCATTTGCAATGGCTAAATTCAGTTCTAGTCGCTCGTCCCACAACTGCTCAAGCGTCATGTCGTCATAGCATGTGAAATCCATCATATTATACCTCTACAATCTTCCAGTCACAATAGTAGTCATCGTCAACATTGGACCAGGCCCAGTCATCTCCGTAACCGAACTCTTCTTCGTCGTCAATAGATGACTTTATTAGAACGAACTTTCCATCATCGTCAACAGAAGGTTCCGTTAGGTCGATATCATCGTACCTTTTGTCGATTTCAAACTGCAATTCTGCAATCATTTGCATTCGTGCATCTTCAATGGTGGGGAACATTGCAGTGCAAATCTCCCGTTCGCATACAGAAATCAGCATGTATTTAGTCATTTTCAACCACCTCAATACTAGAATCGGTTACTTCACCGTCGCTAAAATCAATTTCGCCATTGTTTACCTGGCGATTAAATTCCGCTTCGGCTTCCTCTTCGTTTTCTGCGTCAACGTAAAACCAGTGTGTTACGGTTTCGTTATAGACTATCATGAATTTCTTTTTCATGCCAGAGACCCTTCTTTCACTCATCATTGTACTTCTCATGAAGCACATTAAATTCCATACAAGCCTCTTTTGCTTCATCAAGACTAAGCCATTTGGTCAGGATTTTCCCACCAATATCACTTGCAACCATCATGTCGTCGGAAATATAATCATTAACCATGGGAACAATAATGCGATACCTATTGGTTTTTGTAGACTTTTGAATTCCACACCACTTCTTCATATCAATCCTCCTCAAATTCTAAACCAAGCAGCGTGTCAATGATTTCTCGAATTTCATACTTCGCCATGTTGCGCTCATCAGTAAAGCAAGAACCTTCATTCGCCTCAAAAGATTCTGCGCTTGCCTTAAGCACCTTCAGAATTTCCAGCGCCTTTTCGCCTGTGATTTTTTCAACAGTTGAAATCTTTAGTCCACCACAGCTTGTGAATTTCTTAATTTTTTCATGCGGTACAGTGATTTCTCTTTGAAATTTATCAGTAGAATCAAGAAGCACAAAGTGCCAACCATAAGCGTCTTTGTATCGTCTTTTCACGGTGCCAATGAGCTCTCCATCAATATAAAGGGCTTCATAGTTCATGCTTTGTTCTCCTTTCGCTTAGCTCGACAGCTCTTACAACGCTTAGGAATCTGAAATCCCTTGCTCTCAAAGAATTTGACTTCGCGATAACTAATATAGAATTCCTTACCGCAATCCTTGCAAGTATGCACCTGCCATACTCCAAAGTCCATAGAAGATGCAAGACAATCGGCTCGAGCGGCTGCAAGAGCTTCTGCGTTTTCAATTCTCTGGAAAGCATTGAAGTCATATTCACTTCTGTTAGTTGTAAGAATTTCATTTACCTTATTCCAGTTGATATCCGCTTCCGTTTTGCCTTGCTCAAGCACATTACTTACAGTGTTTAGCAGATAATTAAAGCGCATCCACATAGGGAATGTCATGAGAGTCTTGTCCATTTCTGCATGAAGCACTTTCATCGCATCGTTGATGGTTTTCTGTTCTTCTGTCATGGTATTCTCCTTTACAGCTTAAATGCACTCAAGTTCCATGCATGACCATACTCAAAGTAATAGCCATACTTTTCAAATAGCTGATTGAGTTCATTTTCCAGCTTCACCCAACCATAAGTATATCCATTAAGCACACGGTACAATGGTCCTTCAAAGCTCATTGACAGTGTTGCGGGATTTGCGTATTCAAAATAGTCCTTAGGATTTCGATTTTCGTATTCATAAAGATCTTCGTAAATTTGTTTACCAACATCCTGACCCCATTTCCCCATGGAAGACCAGGCTTTTCCGTTAAAGTAGATTGTGTTGTCGCCCCAGAGATGATTTTTTTTACACCAGTTGTATATGTCCCTTGCTAAAGATTCGTGCTTAGTCATGAGATTTGCCTCCCTTACTTTGCTATCATTTTCCCTACCATTTCGTCTGCTGCCTTAATGGCCTCATCGTCTTGCCATAGCTTGCCAAGATAATCTTCTCTGTAAGTACGATGGTTATCATCGCGAGTGCTAAATGTTGCGATTGTTTGCTTTGCACCGTCATACGTTACAGTCAAATACCATGCTTTGCCTGCACCATATATGCCACGGTCTCCATAACTAAGAGTAAAGAGCATCTTCGTAAACGGGTCAAAATAACTGTAAAAACGATTGTTAATATATTTGAGATTTTGCATGTTTTCACCTCACTTGCCTAGTAATGATTTCAGTTTCAGAAAGCTTGCGAGCTGACAGAACCTCCGCAGTAGTTTCGCTATCACGGGAGTGCCAATCTGCTTTTGCCATGAGTTTAGCTTGAGATATGGTTAACGCACATACAATACTGTCCCACGTTTCAATGCGGCATCCATTATCTACTTTACAAGTGACTACGAACCAAGCTGATTGCATTTTATTGCCTCCTTTCAGTTTACCATGTTATAGACCTCATCCTCTGTCATGGTCTTGGCATATTCAATGGTCACATTGGCTTTCGGATGATATTTCTTGACTTCTTCTGTTGCCATTTTTTTGGCCATGCTTGCGGTTGGTGCGGCTACAAACATGTCCCACATTTCTGTTTTGGACCCGTTGTTTATCTTATATCCAACACAAAACCAACATTCTTGCATGTTGTTATCTCCCTTACTTCAGCTTCATGGTTGCGTGGCCGTTCTCATGCATTTCATCCATGAAATTATCACCGATCAAAAACTGTCGTTCATTAGCTCGGCACTGCATACCAGCGTTCATGCCCTCACGATAGTATTCATCTTCTCGCTTAGCATGTTTGAAGCCTTCGGCATATGCGTTGTTAACCGCAATTCGCTTACTGCGGTTGTACAAAATGTCAACGGCAACACCAGCGGCAAAGAATAATATGTAATACAGAGTATTCATTTCGCTTTTCTCCTTATCTAATGCATATTGTAACAAACCATACCAGCATGGCAAGTACTGCGATGCCGATTACTGTGAAGCCCACCAACCATCTATTCGGCAGGTAAAGATTTGGCCTCTGTTCATGCATCCAGCGGTCAGTATTCTTTCGATTCGTGTAGCATGTTATTCGGCTTGGCTTACCGCCCACGTAACGGACACCCACTGCACATTTCCTCCTTCAGCTTTTGATATCTTATGGCATCCATTTCTTTCGCTGCCTCTGTTAGTGTGTCTGCGCTACAGTAAAATTCTCCGTTAACGTAGAGCTCGTAATGTCCATTGTTGCGCTTAATCTCATACATAGTTGCATCTCCCTTACATGAAGTAAATGATGTAATCCGGTTCAAGACCAAGCTCAGATGCGAGAATCTCTTCAGGGTCCATGCAACTTGTGCCTTCGAGTGCTTCATCCATTTCTTCCTTGCACTCGTTATATGCATTCATGGCTTCGATGTAGCTGATACCATCTCTACGCATGAGTAGTTTAATAATGTATTCCACATCACCACATCCTTTCCTTAGGAGCAAATTTCTTGTTGAAAGCATCAACCGCTTCCTGCTGGTCAGCAGTAATCATTCGGTTGTATGCCTGACGAGCCTGCACAATCCTTCCGTTCTGCACCTCGATGGTAACAAGGCTTGCATTCGGACTGTCTTTCTTGCGCAGGAAGAGGATGTGACACTGGCCATTGATTACACGATCAATGTAAGATGCAACGCAATTCTGTTGCTGTACGGCCTCATCCTTGATATCCTGTGTGGTCTTGGGATAGATGAATACGTAATCCTTATGAGAAATTTCGTATTCAGGTTTGCGCTGCTTCTGGAAGTTCTTTTCATCAAACTGGTGCTTGAGGCGATTATAGTTGCGAGTGGCAATCTTATGAGTGCTAAGGAAGTAGCTTGGATACTTTTCGTACTTGTCGCTGATCTGACGCATCATGTTTGCGTAGTCACCAATTTCAGTCACAATGTTTCCGCCAGCTTCAATTCCCTCAAACACAACGAGGTAGTCAATGTACTTCAAAAGTGCCTTAAGGTTATAATTCCATTGGTGTACCAACATATGGGAATAGTCGCTTCTGTAATACCAGGTGCGACCATACTGGTCATACGGAGTCAGGGTCGAAAGTACAGAAAGCAAGGCGTTCGGGTCAAGGCCTTCAAATTCCATTGAGAATGCCAACGTGTATGCATCAGGCATGCTCACGTAGCTTTTAATCAACGTATCATTAAGCCTAAAGCCATATGTGCGGCACAACTTCAAAAGTCCCTTGGGCACTTCCTTTAGAGGAATGCTAATGCGATCATCGGCAGCATAGCCAGCAATGAAATATGATTCAAGTGCCTTCTTCCCTGCTGCATACTTAAACAGCGTGCCAAGATTGTTTACGCGACTACCGCCACCATTCCAAGAGTAATTATGTGGAGTAAATCTCTTATGCACATGCCGCAGGAAGTCTGCATATCGCTGGTCAGTGAAAGAATTCAGGATGGATTCAATGTCGTAACCTGCCAATGCACTGCACAGACTCTGTACTCTGTAACCGGTTTTGCCTATCGTTTCGCCTGTATTTAAGTTGTAAGATGCCCGCTTTCCGTTCTCAAAGTCAAAGATGATGAGTTCTTTTTCCTTGTAGCACTTCATTTGATGTCATTTCCTTTCCGTTGTTAAAAGGGGCGAAGCAAGCGCTCCGCCCCGGTTATTTGTTTGCCTTACAGGGTTTCGCCGCAGAGAGGGCAGATGTTCTTGTCGTGCGTTACGGGGTTTTCAACGAGAGCTTCCATGTCTACATATTCGTTGCACTTGCCGCAACAAGTGATTTCTTCTTCCTCTGCTTTAAAGTCAAAGCAACCAGGGCACAGCCAGTATTCGTGTTCCGTATCTCGGTTGACAACCACCATATCTCCTGCATGGAAATAGCCACCACAGCACTCGCACTGTTCCATGTCGTCCATGGGATTTGCTTGTGCTTCCCGTTTCTCTTCTGCCACAGCAAATGCGCTGTGCACAATTTCAGGCTTACACATCCAGATGTTCCGGACTTCCGCAAGGATATCGTTGATGTTTGTGTTGCAGTTAATGGTCACGGTGGCGTTAACCTGATATGCATCAGAGGCAATGGGAGTTGCGCTACCGCCGCCCTGGCCCATAGCACCACCGTTTCGCTTAGCAACTGCCTTGGCAAGTTCCATAAGTTCACGCATTGCGATGTTCTCAGCGTTGTTGACGGAGTTGGCACGGACTACCAGAGAGATTTCGATGTTCTTCATGTTGTCATTCTCCTTTAATTTTGTATTGTTAATTCCCTTTGGGAAATAACGTCGGTTAGTGTCGCTTAGGCCATGGAAATAGCCATGTGTCATATTGGCACTGTGTGATTTCTCCTTCTTTGCACAGCATATCAGTAAAACATGACCATGCCAGTTGTACGGCATGCCAATCTGCCTTGAGGGCTTGGTGCAGTGCTTGCTCGGATTCGTATGTCCAAGCAACAAAAAGCTTTTTTGCTTTTTCTTTTGTCAAGGCGACATATCCTCCATGCAAAGCATTCGTGCGGCCTCCTTGAGTACACATACTCCTTCAGAAGGGCTAAAACATGTGATTCCGTTGCACACAAAGAGGTAAGCCAGCCCGTGGCTTAGTCGTTTATATTCCTCGATACGCGTAGTTCTGTTGAGGACAGGTACGAAACCGGCTGCGCCGTCCCACATAATCAGTTCTGTATTATTGAGATTTACATCTGCCTTAAGCTTCTCACGAAGATACCAAAGCTCGTAAGGAATGTACGGCTTGATGTTCTCAAGGCCAAGCTTGTCTATGATACGGTGCATGTAGTCACACCAAGGCACTTCCTTGCCAGTGTCTAAATCCCTATACAAGGAATCAACATTGGCAAATTGCTTAAGATTCATTATTATCACTTCCCTTTCGGTTTTAGCTTTTTTACGCAGCGAACATCATTTAAGTTGTGGGAATCCCAGGAATATTTTTGGCATGCAAACACCATGCCTTTTGAAACTGCATGTGTTTTGTTTTCGGCTTCAATCACAAAGGTATCGTAACCGCCAAACCAGCGTTTAATTTCCATTAGGTATTCATGCATTGTTAATATCCACCTCTGTTTATGTAGTCAGCGGCTTCGTTATATGCTTCCTCTACGGTGTCAAATGCAAAAGCACTTTCCCACATGAGGGCGGACCAACGGTATTGACCGTTTGCGGTTTGATATATGTAGGCATCTGTTTCGCTTAGCTTGGCATTCGCTTCTTCAAGAGTCATCAAAACACCTCCTCAATAGCTTCCTTAATGGCCCGGATTACATACAGAACACAGTAGATTGCAAAGCAAATCCAATAGCCTGCGCCTAAATTTGCGTTTGCGCCCAGGATTGCAAAAAGCACAATCGGCATGGTGTTCATCTCCCTTATTTGATGGCCAGTTCGCAGTCAACAACGTGCACCATATCGGTTGGACGAATCACAACCATCATGCCGTCGTTCAGACACACCGCAACACAGGTACGATTTTCCATATCCATTACGGTTTCCGTTTTCATGTAATATGCGCCATTATCTGCACATTGGAACACGTCTCCCTTGGACAGAGAAATGAATTTTACTGTAGCGTTGCGACCATTTTCGTTGATCTTCATGATGTTATTTTCCTTTCCGTTACTCCAAGTCATGACCAGCACAGCCGCTGCAGTAGGTATGACCATCCTCGTCGATATATGCGTTAGGAAGTGCCATTGTCATCTGGCAGCAAGTGCATTCCACAATCATTGGAAGTCCCTGCTCATCGAACCAACCGGCATCCACATCTCCCTTGGGCATTTCGATGCCACGGTTATCCTTCAGCCATTGCTCAAAGGTTTTCATTTTAATCCTCCTTTTCGGCAAGCAGTTCTGCGAGTTCCATGTCGGCCTCACGAACACGATTCCAGGCATTTGCGGCCTCTTCTTCCTTACGAATTGCCATGCGCTTACGACGCTCCAGCTTTTCCTTTGCCTTAGCAATGGCGTTCTGGCGCTCTTCTTCTGCCTTACGGATGCGCTCCTGTTCTGCCTTCCAAGCACGGAACTCAGCCATCTCAGCTTCCTGCTCGGCCAGCTTCTTGTTTGCCTTATCGAGCTCGTTCATCACGTTACGGCCATGACTCATCAGGGCATCGACGCTATCCGTTGCGTGAGAAGCTCGGGCAATGCTGCAGTAACCAATGAAGCGCACCCTATTTCCGTTTTCGTCATGTTCATACATGCGAATGCGAGGATTCGGAGTCTTCAAAGCCTGATAGACGGTGTGCGGACTGCACTTGAAATGCTTTGCGGTATCAATGCCGCTGGTGAACGTCTGATGAATGTCAATGGCAATGATGGGGTCGCAATTTCCGTTGTGGTGAGAGCCGACGCTGTTGTTGATGGTAGCCTTGTTCTGAATGATGATGGTCTTCATGTTGTCATTTCCCTTTCTGTGCATGGCACATTAAATTCAGTTCCGTTTGGATTTTTTACAAAGCCATTGCTTGTTTCCCTTTGGCACAACAATAACCTCTATTTCCCTTTTGAGAAGCAGAGGTTATGATTTCCCTTGGTACAGCTTTTTACAAAGCCAATATTGCATTTCCCTTCGTAGAGGTTTTTGCAAAGCCGACGCTGCATTTCCCTTAGCTGGTGTTTTCTCCGCGCAGATGCTCAATGGAGGCTTTTGCTTCCAACATCGTAGTGTCATGCTTCTTGTAGAAGCGCATAATGGCATCGAACTTGTCTCCTTTGGAGAACAGCTCTTCGTCACTCAGCTCAACCAAAGTGCAACCCTGTGCAAGCTGATTGATGAGTGCAAGTGCCTCATCTACCTTGCGCTTACTAACAAGATTTCCGTTGGAGAGCTTGTAGTGAGGATGCGTGACTTCAGGTGTCCATGCTTCGTGCGTCATTTCCGTTGCCTCCTTTACTGTAGCAATTTATTAAATGCTTTACGCACAATTGGAATTCTGTATATGCAATGTGCAACAACTCCAATTCCAAACATGCTTATTGCACATATGCTCATGAACAACATGGCAACACCTCCTATTCAATATAGTAGGTGTCAATAGAACCAAACACCTCAAGGTGCAGGAAACCATCTGCCCCATATGAAGGACAGATGCTGTGCATAATGTAGCGGTATTCCGCAAACATCAGCACAGCAAGCGTAACGAGTACAATTGCGGTCTTAATCAAGCGCTTCATTTGGTTGCCTCCTGTTCTTTGGTGTCAAGCGCTGCAACAACAAGCTTATGTGCAACAGCAATTGCGCAACGGTCACAGTCAATGCGCATGCCACGGCTACAACAGCAGTGACAGCTATGATCCATAGAGCGCTGAGCCTGCTCCTTGGTGTCAGCAGCGTACTGGTAATTAACTCCAATTTGTTCAAACTTAGTCATGTGTATGTACCTCCTATTCTTATGGGATAAGCCCATAATTGAACGTCCGAACCGTAGCTCGGACGCTCTCAATGGGTTTAGTCCATCAGACTGGCAATGTGCAGGGACTCATGCTGCTTCCAACCATTGTTGTGAAGGAAGGTGCGAAGCACAGTCAGGTTGGGTACCTCGAACTCACCAGTAACAGGCAGAGGATTGATGGGGCACTTGATTTTACAGAACGTGCGGTGACCATCATATCGAATCATCAGAATGAGTCGCACGTTGCGTTCCTCAGCGTAAAGCTTACTGACTTCCTCCTGGGCAACAGCGCACATAGGATTGTGTCCATGCAAGGACGTGCACTTCTCAACGTTGCGGTCGAAGAAGTCAAGCATGTTGGTGCGCTTGATGTAGGTCATTACCGTGGTGTACTTCATGAGTAGCCCTCCTATGATGTATTGGTGTGCCCTGTAGCGCAAGAATCCAAAAACACAATGGTGTTCTTTATGTACAGAATTAGGGCACAAAAATGATGTGTTTATTCTACACATCAAGCCTAAGAGCCTCAGCCGCTCTCACTCTTTGCTTCGTAGCTTACGTCGCTCCGATGACGGTGGAACAAAGCCCACAATGAAGCTCTCGACCATTTAAGCCGAGAGCTCGATGTAGGTTTTATTCATTAGTTTCGTGCTCCCTCTGAATGTGCGGTTCGAAGATGTTCCAGAGCACCTTAGCAAGTTCATTGCGAATGGCGTTGTACTCCATGGGAGTATACTTACCATCCAGGAAATCCTCAGTGAGGATGTTTGCACACTCTTCAGTCATGCACTCATACAACTCATCGTTGTTTGCAGGTTCGTAGTTAGTGCTGCGTATCATGTTGTCGGTCACTGTGGAGATGATGTGACGCGCTTCATACTTGGCGTCAAGCTTGATCTTGGTCATATACATTCCTCCTTAATGCTGGTTGGGCATCCAATCAGCAATGATATTGTTGTCAGATTTGGTGACAATCAAGTTGCCACCTGGGTAATAATATTCAGCTTGGTTGTACTTGTTGCGCTTGAAGTCAAGCATGGAGTTGTCAATAAAGCTTGAAAACATCCAGTCTTTGGAGAGCTTTTCTTGTGCGCTTTCTGTGAGCTCAACAACTCTTACCATTGTGAAACACCTCCTTGTTTGTAAAATAGCTCATTGGGATTGTGTAGATTCCACGAGGGAATGTCACTGTTTTGTCCATGTAAAACTTGGTCACAACGTAGATGTTGCGACACCGGTTTTGACCGCATGGAATATAAATAACATCGCCGGTGTGCATGTATGAAACAGCCCATTCAGAGAATCTATCACTGAACGGGGTTTCATGCTGGATAATAATATGAAGTTTTTCTGGGTCAAAAGAAAGAGGATACTCAATGTATCCTCTAGTGTATGGGTTTTGCAACCTCATAAGTAAGCCACCTCCTCAAAGCGCATACCTATGTATGCTTCAATGAGCGCTGGGTCAACCAAGCACAGATGACAGAAGCGGTTAAGCGCCCCAGCTACACCCTCATGCCATCCGAAGAATCGTGCTTTGTTGATTACGTCGGGTAGAAACATAATAAACTGGTCCATGTCAATGTTGTCGCCATGAACACAAGTAATAGCGAAGTAAGCACCGCAATAGCGTGCTCATGTTGTTCATTCAAGTTGTGAAGTATTTCAGCTACATCATACATTTTTTTATTACCTCCTTGCGGGAAAAATCCCATAATAAAAAGCCCCGAAGGGCTTATTGGTTAATGCACATCGTATTCCACAACGTATGCATCATACAGATCAGGATAGTCCTCGTTTAACTCCGGAGAGTTTAAGAACTTTTCTGCGTAGGCTTCAGCGCCAGTTTTTGAGGCGAACACCATAACAATGTCGGTGTATGACTCCTCGTAATCTCCTCCGCGAGCTTTCACAATGTAAACTTTATTCAATTTTAGCACCTCCATGGGATAGTTTTTGCGCTTAACCGCAACACAGGAAGCGAAGGCCAATGGCAACCACAGCGGTAACAACGTACTTAACCCAAGAATAATTTGGGTAAATGTAATTGAACTTGTACGGGTTGAAGTCATTAGCTCCAAGGGGATGTTTGTTAGTGTTGTCGTAGTACATGGTGATCCCTCCGGTGTTTTTTTGAAGCGCCTTAAGCACAAAAAATACACCCAAAAGCTGGGTGCATCTTTTCTACTTAAGGAAAAAAAGAGCAAAAAAAGAAGGGGGGCGAGTGCCCCTCTTCTTACTGCTCCGCCTTCTTGGCGTAGAACTCAGCCATGCGCTGGTTCTTCTCACGGCGGTACTGCTTGACCGCTTCGCGGTCAGCGTCAGTCAAGGTGGTGATGACCTTGAAGGACTGGCAAGCGATGCGGAACTCGTTGGTGTCCTTGGCATTCCAGTGGAAGCCCCTGGTCTTGCTGTCGTACTTGACGTTGGGGAAGGACTTCTTCATGGCTACCCAGTTGGCAGTCCAGATGTCACCGGAAACAGGCTGGTTGAAAACCAGAGTGCGGGAGCTGGAGGCATCGACCACAAGGTCGATAGGCTCGGAAGGAGCAACGGCTGCGGTGGGCTTGCTCTCTTCGAGAGCAAGGAAGTCCTCACGGGAAAGGGTCTGAGGCTTGCTGGCAACGACTTCAGCAGGGGCGACTTCCGGAGCTCCCATCATCTGGGACATCATCTTCTCCATGGTCTTCTGCATCATCTGAGCCATCATGGTCTCCATCATCTGAGTCATCATTTCCTGGAAGTTGTTATTCATATTCAATTTTCCTTTCTGCCGATTGTTATTTTTTGATTCCCGGCTCGGCTACCGGAAATCTTGGCACTATAATGCGCCGAGAAAATTTGTTTGTCAAATCGGGCAAAAATTTTGTTACGCTGAAAAATACATATTTTTCGGTGTAGCCGTGGCGGATTGATACCACAATATATGGGGGTACATAAAACCGAAAACCGCGAAAAACCACAATATATTGGGCTCAAGGGGTTCATATCTACACTAGCTTAAAAACGCCAATTGCACCATGCCTACCCCATAATCACACACAATTCTCACTGCCACCATTTTTTGTTAAATACATAAAACTTCCATTATAGATCCCACCAAAGCAATCGAAAAACACTAACAATCCACTCTTAAAAATCCCACAAAAGCTCTAGCAATTCTCTACACCAAATACATCTATATTTATAACTATTTGTCCAAACCACCCACAATAATCAACAACAAATCCCTAGCATATCTACACATTGTCCACTTTATCCCACATAAATCCACCCAATAACACTTCTTAAACCATAACCATATATGCACCGCCACATAAAACTGATCAGCAAACAACTATTAATTTACCAGCACATAACGATATCTCACGAAAAAAATTTCATTTTACCCCTTGACAAATACTCAATTGCATGATACAATTCAGTCGCAATTCAAAATTAATGCCGTAAAGGAGTGACAATGCATGGGCAATTACAATTTTCAAATCCACACAAATATCACAAAAGCCATGAACAACTATAATAAAATAGTTCCAGGCCAGCGCTTTAACACCTTAGATGCAACCATCCTTAACCTAATAAAATCCTTCTTTGAATACGACTCCAAATTCTACATATCTAACAAAGAGCTCGGAGAGATTATGGTTGCAGATCCATCTACTGTTCAGCGCTCTATAGACAGGCTCATTGCCGCCAAGCTTATTAAGAAAGAAATCATCTATTTTGGTCCAAGGCCTCAGCGTCTTCTCACCTATCAGCCGGAGGCTGTAAAAGAGCTCCTTGAGTTATACTGAATTGCATACTGAATTGCACACTGAGTTGCAATTTGCAATTGTATAATAATAATATATAATAATAATGGATAGACAGACTTTATTTTGGACTTGCTGTTCACCGCAGGTTATATATTATATATACATATATATTATATATATTATATAGATGTAAATTACAATTTACCTATTGACAAATCATTAAGTATATGATATAATAC
>X430_Giraffe__coassemble_50_pt1 | contig 23685 bp, 15 predicted proteins | sample X430_Giraffe__metabat2_high_PE_008 | metagenome-assembled genome bin X430_Giraffe
GGTAGAGCACATTGTCGAGACAGAAATAATCCCACTTGCCCTCTGGCAACAACGGGTTAACCGTTTGGATGATATCACAGAGTATTACTACATCACTTTCTCAAACACAAAATACTCATCGTGGTACGCTTCGCCTGTCAGAGAACGGGCAGAGTCAATATGTGCCTTGTTGAAAAATTCTACTATTTTGAAGCCGCACTTGTTCACATAGAAGTGAATGTTTCGTTTCTCAAAATATGGAGTAATTAAACGCCACACCTTTGTATCGGGATATAATTTTTCAACCGCTTGCCATACCTGCAGTCCTAACCCTTTGCTATGGTGCTCGGGGTAAATATAGAATAAATCCAACCAGTTACATTGGTCGCTTTTATCTATTTTTATAGCTACTCCGCCAATTTTTTCATCATTTTCATAAACAGCAAAAACTTCACTATCTGGATTGTTTAATGACGATTCAATATCATTGTCATTATCCATTGTTTCACCAAATGTCTCGGCAACAGCAATAGAAAATATGGTTATTGCTTCGTTGCTAAAACTTGAGTATTCTGATTTTTGTAATCGCTTGAATGTTATATTTCCCATAGTCTGAATTATTTAACGTGAGATCGACGAATTCTAACTATCTATAAATTTGGTGATTAGCGAAAATTGTTGTTCCTTTATAGTGCTCAATTACAAAGAAATACAAAACAATAATCGCTATGATCACCGAAGACAATTTAGCAGTTCTCCCTTTTCGTGTATTGTCAATCTGAATTGCATGTAATATGCGTTGCTTGTTCGCGCCATTTTCAGGGAGATATAAAATTACTCTCGAAAATTCTCTTTCACTTTCGATTTCAACCTTGGAGTAGATATTATGGTTTGTCTCATTTGACTATTTTTATGAACATGGTGCTTTTTAAGAAGGAGTTAAAGGAAGTTATCGCCGCCACTATAATGGCGCCCTTCGGGTATTGGGATTTGCGACTTGCAAATGGCACCTATCCACTTGCTGCCTGTAAATTCGTTTTGCGCTGCAACTGTCATTGACAGCATCGAAAACAATAAAAATAATATCTTCTTCATAACTATTATTCATAGACGGATAATGTGCGATTATGTAACCATCAAATGGTGAAAAATAAAAGTATGAAAGATGGAAATAGAAAAAAATAACTACCTTTGCAGAAACTTCGATTAGTATGAAAAATATATTCCTTATAATCACCCTTTGTTGTCTTTTCAACATCACAATAAAAGCAGACAGTTACTGGAAAAACAAATTTGCACTTGGCCAAACCGAAGAGTGGTATGGTAGCGACGAGGCTGTCAGAGTAGCAGAAAACGTACTCATATATCAGCGCAATTCTGGCGGATGGCCTAAGAACATAGAGATGCATGAGGAACTGACAAGCCAGCAGAAGGAGGAAATAAAGAACCAGAAAGGCGAACTGTCGTGCTTTGACAATGGTGCAACGACAACAGAGATGCGCTTTCTCGCCAAAGTGTATCGGCATATCCCCGACAGCAGATACATTGAGGCTTTCAGGAAAGGACTGAACTGCATCATCGAGGCACAGAGCCTTTGCGGAAGCGGATGGCCACAGTACTGGCCCAGACGTGGCGGTTCGGCTGGTGCTTTATATTCTAACTTTATCACGTTCAACGATAATGTGATGACAAACATACTGGAGATGCTGCGCGATGTGTTTAATGACAATGGCGACTTTGCTGATATTGCCGATGCCGAAACACGCCAGCAGGCACAGGAATGTTTTGATAAAGGTGTGCAGTGTATCCTTGACTGCCAGATACGCAAAGACAATGGCGAGCTGGCCGTATGGTGCGCACAGCACGACCCAGTGACATTGCTGCCTGCCGTAGGGCGCAATTATGAGATGCCTTCTTATTCAGGGGGCGAAAGCGTCAATATACTTACATTCCTGATGAGCATTGACAATCCCTCTGAAGAAGTGAAACAAGCCATCAAGAGCGGCGTGCGCTGGTTTGACGACAACGCACTGGAAGACAAAGCCATCGAGGAGTTTATAAACGATGCAGGAGAAAAGGATAAAAGAATGATAGACGCACCAGGACAAAGACTATGGGGGCGCTTTGTGCAGATTGGTGGTGAGACAGGGCGACGCACATACGAGGCTCTGTTCGAGTATCTTGAGAAATATGGCGATACCCGCACCTATAATATTAACGGCAAGACTGTGAAGTATCGCGACGTAGATAATGCCCGCAACTCATACGACCCAAACATGGCAGACCAACCGATATGCTGCCCCAAAAACCAGGATGCAGGCTGCGCCTATCGCTTTGCATACAACTTCAACGACACGCCTCCTGTGGAGGATGAAAATGGAGTGATGCTGCCTACATCGCTGAGCACATACGACCGCACCACATATACCTTTATCGACAAATGGGGACAACGGCTGACTGGCATATATAACGCCTGGCTGGAAAAGAACGGGGATGTAAACTGGACCACTTATGCTCTCAACAAAGACGAGACAATAACTTCGGGCACAACGATAGAACTGAAAAACATATCACTGACATACGGTGAAGCGGGCGGACCTGATTTCCTTATAACCATAGAAGACCCTTACAGCGAGGTCTTTAAGTATTATACTCCAGGCAACAATGTAAATGGTAACAAGGAGGGTGGCACGTTCTATGTGTTTACGCCAGAGAAAGACGGCGAGGTGACCACCTGCGTAAAACATAATCAGACAAAACCTCTTTATGTTGATAAAGATGGCATAGCGCTGCCTGATTACAACGGCGTAACATTCGACGAGTCGCACCCAAGCAAATATACCTTATCGTTTACGGTAAAGGCAGGTTCAAGCTACAAACTATACTGCAGGGGGTCGAAGCTGGGATTCTATGGCTTTACTTTCAAGTGGGATGATGAGTCAAACGGAATACATCAGACTGCAGCAGACAAGTATGAAGACAACAGGATATTCAACCTCAGAGGCCAGCTACTTTCGTGTCCTAAGAAAGGGATAAATATCATTGGAGGAAAGAAGGTCGTTATACAATAAACCAAGAGGCTGATTAGGGATTAAACAATAAGAGGGCACTTCACAATCGCGAAGTACCCTCTTATTGTTTTTTATCTATCCAGAGTTAACTCGAATCGGTCATTTAGATTTTAGACGCCTTATTATTACAACACCTTCTCGCAAACCAATTTTCCAAGTGTCTCTCTCGAACCAACAAGTTTGCCATCTACATATACACGCAGACCCTTGCCTACATGATAACGGCCGCCGTCTTTATCCCACACGATGCTGATGTTGTGGCCGTGGTAGAGCACATTGTCGAGACAGAAATAATCCCACTTGCCCTCTGGCAACAACGGATTAACCTCGATAGTATTGTCTGGACGAGGACGAAGACCACAGATGCCAGTGATAATCATGTCGCAGAAGGTAGAGTGGTTGTAGTAGCGGCTGCGTTCCTGGTCGCCCTTGAGCCAATAACCTGTTACCTCATCGAGATATTCGCCAATGTATGGACGACCGCGATGACTCTGACTCTCTACATATTTCTGCATCTCAGCAAAATAGAGACTGTCGCCAACAATAGGATTGTCGTTTCTGTTAATATAGTTTGCCATAGCTGTGAGAGTCTGACTTGTAGCGAAAGGCCATACAGCACCATCCCACTCGCACTTGCCTACGCCACGAGTACGGAACTCCGGATGGCGGCGCTCAGCTGTTGTCTGTCCGTAAGGGGCAGAGAAACCCTTCTTGTCGGCAGCCTGCAACCATGCCACACCATACTTGCTGTCGTCCATTGGCATGTTAACATACCATGGCATGAAGCCGATAGCCTCGCGCACGTTGGCAGACGAGTCGCCACGATGTGTCTCAAAGAACTGATGCTTCTCGTTCCAAAGTGTAGAGAGGATAAGGTTCTTAATGGTATCGGCACGCTGAGTATATAGCTTTGCCATATCGTCCTTGCCGGCAAGGGCAGAGATATTGGCAAGAGCCATGGCGTTGCCATACATATAACTGTTGATTGATGGGCGCATGTACTTCTTGCGGCGTCCACCACTGATGGTTTCCTCCATAGCGTCCTGTACGTCGGCCTGCCAGAACAGTCTGTTTGGCAAGCGGTGAGTGCTGTCCCACTGGTTGAACTCCCAGTCGAGGTCGCTAAGCATACCTACAATCCAGTCCTTTCTGCCGTCAGCAAGATAGCGCTGCCAGAGTGAGTGGGCAATCCATGAGCTGTAGTTGCCAATCTTCTTCATTGGTTTGCCATCGTTGCCATGGAACCAAGTGTTCATTGCCTGATCAAGATATATAGGATTGCGCATCCAACGGCTCTCATGAATATGATGACCCACACCAGATGCTATAAGATTGTACTTATCTGAATAAGAACGGCGCACGAGGAACTCTGTCATGGCATAGCCAACGCTGGTCTTCTCGATATGCTTGCGGATAGTCCACCAGCGGTAGTAGTACATCTGCTCAAACTGAGTCTGCGGACAGTCGAAGAGCGGTATGTTCTCCTGCATCCACTCCCATGCCTTGGCATTAGGTATTGCCTGCACGATGTTCTCATCCTCCATGGTGTTGAAATAGTCAACATGGTGCTTATAGTCAGCAGCATTAAGGAATGCCGCTGTGCCAGTCACGTCTTGTGATGATGTCTTGAAGTTGGCAATAGAATATGTTGCCTCCTTGTCGCTGCGGCCAGCATCCTCAAGAGTGCCATACCAGTCGGCCTCGGTGTCGATAGTTGGGAATGTGCGCTCACCACCAGTGCGGAACATCACACGCTCGATGGCTGCCACAGGAGCGAAGAAAATGCGCTGACCAGCCTTCTTGCCATTTACAAACACCTGTATCAGTCGGTTCTTAACAGAGAGCACTGCCTTAACATGATACTCCTTGCCGGGCTCATAGTTGCCCAAACCGCCATAGCGAGCACCGCCCTTGCAGCGCATCTGTCCCTGGTCGGTCATTTCAATGCGTGAGCAAGCTGTTCCATTCTCATCGAGGAACTCTATCTGGAGCAGTCCGTGGTTGTTCTGTCCAGCCTTGAGGTCGAACTCCACTGTCAGTTCCTTGCTTGCAGGTATCTTGCGCTCAATGCGGGCAAGGTCGAATGGGTCGCTGTCTTTCATTGTAAGCCACTTGCCATCAAGACCTACGCGCGCCATTACAGGACTATATATGTTCCAGTCGGTAAGCTCAGCTATAGTCGTGTGCTTGCTGAAGTCGTTATTAGCATGGTCGTGTGCCACAGTCTGTACTGGCACTGGCACGCGTGACACCCACATATCCTCTTTGTTCATAGAGTATGTGAGCCACATGTCACCATCCTCTGGAGTGCCGTTGCCCTCCTGAATGCCACGAATATACTGCGGGCCGTTGCTCTTATAGTTGCCGCCATAGCGCATGCGTGTAATCTCGCCACACACAAGGTTGAGAGTAGTATATTCCAAACCGTCTTTTGACAAAGAGATAGCCATTGGCCAACGGAACTCTGACGGGTTGTATACCGTAGCGTAAGTGCCGTCGCTGAGGCGCTGTCCCCATATCTTGGCATTGCTGTTGACAAATCCCTTAGCTCTTTCCACTGGTTGCTCCCATGTTAGTCCGCCGTCGCTGCTGATAGATGTCAGCGCATGCTTCCACAGACTGGCAATCCTGCCGTCAGGCAATGTGTAGTCGCAATATGCCTTATACGCCTTGTTCAATGGGATAAGCGGGTCGTTACGGTCGGCCTCCTCAACCCACTGCATACGATAGCGTGGGTTGGCAAGTATCTCCTCGCATGCCTTGCGCACGTTTTTCGGTGCCTTGGTGTACATGCGGAATGGTATCTTATAGTCTTCATTGCAAGTACCCTCAGCTCTAACGATATTGTGGTCGAGGCGTGCTGTTGCCTTCACCGCCTTTGTCTTGAGATATGGCTTGTAAGAGCTGTTAACATAGATGAAGAACACCTCGCCCATGCTGCCGTCGGCCTTTATCTCGCGCACCACACGACCGATGCCGTTGCCATCGTTAGGGTCGTCCTTGCGGTCGAGAGCCACGCCATAGTTGCCCATGGCAAGCAGTGTACCGTCCTTTGCCACATACCAGCCCACACGCTGATGAGCAATGGCAACGAGTCCTTGTGCCTTATCCTCACGACCTGGTTTTGTATAGCCATCTGGCACAGGATACTCTGGGAAGAGGATTACTGGGTCTGTCCACTGATAACCATCGGCAGATGTTTGCAACATAGTGCGTGATGGTGGCACATGCTCATCGACAGGGTCGCAGAGGTAGTGCATATAAAAGCTGCCTTGCCAGTATGCCAGCATCGACTGGTGGTTGTATGTCCACCCGTCGCCATTTGCCTGTGATGGATTCTCACGGTTGGCACGCATCGTCTGGATGTTATGTACTCCCACCACCGGACTCAATCCTCCGTCATGTCGTTGCGGAATGCTGAGTTCTGTACCTGTGTAGTGGATTCTGTCTTGCGCCTGTGCTCCCGCTGCGAGCATCATGGCTGCCATTATAATAAATCGTCTCATATATCTTTGGTAAAAAGTTGATAGTTATTCTCCTAAAAGTCCCTCCACAACAGCAGCTGGTGCCTTAAACACAGTGCCGTGTTTATGTAGAGCTGGCACACTGATGGTACCAGAATAATCCTGGAAGTCTATAAAGTCTTTTGTATATGCGGCTCCATAGCGCTTGTTGTTATAGTCATCGTAATATATCACATAGCCACTGTCTGCCTCGACAACGGTTGGTCCTTCGGTCTTGAAACCTGTAAACGAAGGCGATGGTGCCGACCAAGGACCTTCTGGATTTTTGGCAAATGACACCTTAAGGTTGCGCTCTGGGCGAGTATTGTCTTTCAGCACCATCACATATTCGCCTTGATTGCGCTTAAAGATGGTAGCATCGATACAACTGAAACCAGGGTCAAGAAGGAGTCTGGTTTCAGAGAAACGCTCAAAGTCGCGTGTGGTAACATAATACAGGCGGTGATTGTTATTAACCTCCTCCTCGCCAACATCAAAACCTGCGTCGGGCACACACGATGCCCATACCACCATGGCCTGACGCGTCTCTGGGTCGTAGAACAACTCTGGCGCCCACACATTAACCGTTGAGGTATCTGACATCACACCGACAAAACGAGGTTCACTCCAAGTTTTCAGGTCGCGGCTCTCAGCATAGCCAAAGCCACGGTCGCCTTTCCAACTTGTGGTCCAAACCAAACGGAACATTCCATCGGGGGTGCGCACTATTGACGGGTCGCGCAAAACCTTCTGCTTGCCAATGGTTGGCTTAAGCCATGTGCCAGGGATTGAGTCCCAATGGATGCCATCCTCGCTATAGAGAAAACGAAGTCCATCGGTGGCTGGCTCATGAAAAGAGGTGAACACATAATATTCCTTCTGCTGAAAACAGGAGACCATAAGCAAACTAAACATCAAGCCGAAGAATGTCTTTAGAAGTTTTTTCATATAATTATGATATTGGGTATTTATAATCAATTAGTTACCAGAGGTAAGGCATAGCCGCATGCACTTTTAGAATACCAACTGGCCGAACATTCTCATATCACTATATTTTTATGCACACAATTTATTTGTAATAATAGATGTTCGTGCAAAGATAGAAAAAATATCTGATATTATTGCACATTCTGTATCCTTAATCGGAATTTTTAGACTATCTTTGCATAGGATAATGCAAACAAGACATATTAAATAAAATAATACACAATGAAAAAGAAGATTTATCAACTATTTTGCTTAATGGCTATTGCCATGCTGACAATGCTTCCTATGGATGCACAAGCGGCTGCGAAAGGCGGCGACTTTACTGTTGGCAACAAGACATTCCTCCTGAATGGCGAGCCATTTGTTGTTAAGGCAGCTGAGCTGCACTACCCACGTATTCCACGCGAATACTGGGAGCACCGCATCAAGATGTGCAAGTCGCTGGGTATGAACACCATCTGCCTCTACATCTTCTGGAACATACATGAGCAGAAAGAGGGACAGTTTGACTTCACCGGCAACAACGACGTGGCTGCTTTCTGCCGTCTGGCACAGAAGCATGGCATGTACGTTATCGTTCGTCCTGGTCCATACGTTTGCGCAGAGTGGGAGATGGGCGGTCTGCCTTGGTGGCTGCTGAAGAAGAAAGACATCCGTTTGCGCGAGAGCGACCCTTACTTTATTGAGCGTGTGGCTATCTTCGAGAAGGAGGTGGGCAAGCAGCTGGCTGGTCTGACCATTCAGAACGGCGGTCCTATCATCATGGTTCAGGTAGAGAATGAGTATGGCTCTTATGGTGAGGACAAGGTATATGTGGGCAAGATTAGAGACATCGTAAAGGAATCGGGCTTCGACAAGGTGGCTCTGTTCCAGTGCGACTGGTCGTCTAACTTCACTAAAAACGGTCTTGACGACCTTGTGTGGACAATGAACTTCGGTACTGGCGCCAATATCGACCAGCAGTTCCGCCGCTTGGGCGAGCTGCGTCCAGAGTCTCCACAGATGTGTTCTGAGTTCTGGAGCGGTTGGTTCGACAAATGGGGAGCTCGCCACGAGACCCGTCCTGCCAAGGCAATGGTTGAGGGTATTGACGAAATGCTCAGCAAGGGCATATCATTCTCACTCTATATGACCCACGGTGGCACATCGTTCGGTCACTGGGCTGGTGCCAACAGTCCTGGCTTTGCTCCTGACGTTACATCATACGACTACGATGCACCTATCAACGAGTACGGCAAGGCTACAGAGAAGTATTATCTGCTGCGCGAGACATTGCAGAAGTACAGCAAGAAGAAGTTGCCTTCTGTTCCAAAGATGCCAATGCCGATTATCACTGTACCAAAGTTTGAGCTGAAGGAATTCTCTTCTATATTCAATGGCACAGATTCAAAATTCAAATTGCCCATTCGAAAAGAGGGGGGCTTGATGACCTTTGAAGAGATGGACATGGGTTGGGGTTCGATGCTCTACACAACCACCATGCCAGAGATTCCTGCACAAAGCGTTATTACGGCTGATTTCCACGACTTTGCGCAAGTGTTTATCAATGGCAAATACATCGGAAAGATTGACCGTGTGAAGAATGAGAAGAGCCTCACTTTGCCCCCTGTAAAGAAAGGCGATGAATTGGAAATCTTTGTTGAAGCGATGGGACGCATCAATTTTGGTCGCGCCATCAAAGACTTCAAAGGCATTGTGGGCGAAGTAGCCATCACAGCAGAAGTGGAAGGCATCGAAACCACATGGAAACCGCAATCTTGGGTTAAATTCGGATTGCCAGACTCTTATGAGAAAGCCGCTGACGCTTTTGTCCACAACAATGATTACACAAAAGCTGAAAATGAAGGTCAGCGATTGGGCAAGAAGCCACAATGGAACGTTGATGGACTTGATTTAGTGAGCAAGCGTGGCTACTACCGTGGCTACTTCAACCTGAAGAAGGTGGGCGACACCTTCCTGAACTTTGAGACATGGGGCAAAGGTCAGGTTTGGGTGAATGGACATGCTATAGGCCGCATCTGGAGCATTGGTCCGCAGCAGACACTCTATGTGCCTGGTTGCTGGTTAAAGAAGGGCAAGAACGAGATTATCGTGCTCGACGTGGTTGGTCCAAGCGAGGCTGCCGTATGGGGACAGGATACTCCAGAGCTGAACAAGCTGCAACTTGAGAAGAGCAACAAACACAATAACATTGGCGACAAGCCAGACCTCAACTCAGCAACACCAGTGGCTAAGGGTGCGTTCAAGAGTGGCAACGGCTGGCAGACGGTGAAGTTTGGCGCTCAGCAGAAGGGTCGCTATGTGGCTATCGAGTGTTTGTCAACACAGAGCGGAAAGAATCAGGTGGCTATCGCTGAGATTTACATGCAGGGAGCAGACGGCAAGCGCCTGAGCCGTGAGCCTTGGACAACAAAATATGCTAACTCTGAGCAGGACAACGGCAACCACTATGGCGACAAGGTGTTTGACCTGCAGGAATCTACATACTGGATGACAGAGAGAAGCGCAAGCATGCCACATCTGCTTGTTATTGACCTTGGCAGCGTACAGACAGTAAGTGCACTCGAATATCTGCCACGCGCAGAGCAGGGAGCACCTGGAGCAGTGAAGGACTATAAGATTTATGTTTATTAAGAATTATAGGAAGCCCTAGGATGACCTAGGTTTTCCTAGGAAGCCTAGGATTTCCTAGATACAATAAAAAAACAATCAAAAACAAAAAAATAAAGAAATGGCAAAGAAAGCATTATTAATGATTCTCGATGGATGGGGAATCGGAAAGAATGGTAATGGTGATGTTATCTACAACACACCAACACCTTACATGGATTATCTTACAGCAGTAAGTTCACACTCACAGCTCAACGCATCAGGCGAGGACGTTGGTCTGCCTGATGGACAGATGGGTAACTCAGAGGTTGGTCACCTGAACATCGGTGCTGGACGCATCGTTTATCAGGACCTCGTGAAGATTAACATCGCATGCCGAGACAATACAATACTTGATAACCCAGAGATAAAGGCAGCATACGGATATGCTAAGGAGACAGGCAAGAAGGTTCACCTGATGGGTCTTACCAGCAACGGTGGTGTACACTCATCTCTCGACCATCTCTACAAGCTTGTTGAGATTGGCAAGGAGTATGGTTTGACAGGCAAGACATTCGTTCACTGCTTCATGGACGGTCGTGACACCGACCCAAAGAGCGGTATTGGCTTTATCAAGGAGCTGAGCGAGGTATGCGCAAAGAACGATGCTAACATTGCAAGCATCATCGGCCGCTTCTACGCTATGGACCGCGACAAGCGCTGGGACCGCGTAAAGGAGGCTTACGACCTGCTCGTTGAGGGTAAGGGCAAGAAGGCTACTTGCATGGTACAGGCAATGGAAGAGAGCTATGCAGAGGGCGTAACTGACGAGTTTGTTAAGGCTATCTCTAATGCTAATGTTGACGGAACAATCGGTGAGGGCGACGTGGTTATCTTCTTCAACTTCCGCAACGACCGCGCTAAGGAGCTGACACAGGTGCTCACACAGGAGGATCTTACAGCAGAGGGAATGCACACAATCAAGGATCTGCAGTTCTATTGCATGACTCCATACGACGCATCATTCAAGGGTGTTCACATCCTCTTCCCAAAAGAGAACGTTACAAACACATTGGGCGAATACCTGAGCGCACAGGGCAAGAAACAGTTGCACACAGCTGAGACAGAGAAGTATGCTCACGTTACATTCTTCTTCAATGGCGGACGCGAGGCTCCATACGAGAACGAGGACCGCATATTGGTGCCTTCTCCAAAGGTTGCAACATACGACTTGAAACCAGAGATGTCTGCATACGAGGTTAAGGATAAGCTGGTAGAGGCCATCAACACTCAGCAGTATGACTTTATCGTTGTTAACTTCGCTAACGGCGACATGGTGGGTCACACTGGTATCTACAATGCCATTGCAAAGGCTGTGGTTGCTGTTGACAACTGCGTAAAGGACGTTATCGAGGCTGCAAAGGCCAACGACTATGAGGCTATCATCATTGCCGACCATGGCAATGCTGACAATGCTGTGAACGAGGACGGATCACCAAACACAGCTCACTCACTGAACCCAGTGCCATTCATCTATGTTACCAACAACAACTCGGCAACAGTAAAGAATGGTCGTCTGGCAGACGTTGCTCCTTCTATCCTCCACATCATGGGACTGGAGAAGCCTGCTGACATGACTGGTGAGAACTTGATTTGTGATTAAGGGACTCTTCCCCACTCTCTCTGAAAGAGAACGGTGGTAAATAAGATAAGAGAGATTGCATTGTGATTTGCAATCTCTCTTTTTTATAGTTATCATAAACTGATTGGTGATTAGATTTAGACTAAAAACACTTCAAAAGTTTGCTAGTAATCCACTTAATGAGTATATTTGCAAACGAAGCATTAATATATATGTTATATGGCAATACAACTAAATACAAAACTATCTGACAAGGACCTGCGGGGAAAGAGCCACTGGTGGGGAGCGCCTGACCTGCCAGAGGACATGGCGTATCCATACGTATTAATAAACGAAGGTACTGACGACGAGTATGCAGAACCTCTGACGTTTGTCTGCCAGATAAGGTGTGACGAGATAGCAGAATACGACAAGGAGGGACTACTGCCACATGAGGGTATGCTGTATTTCTTTGCCCCACTCGATTATTTCCTTGGCGAGGATGACTCACCGCTTGACCAATTCACAAAACCTGTTGTAATATATAACAACAGCACAGTGGGATTAGTTCCATACGAGATAAACTGGGAAGATACAGGAGAAAGCATTTTCCGCGCAGCAGAGGAGATAACATTCTCTGAACAGCAGGACAAGAGCGATGGTATTTTAATGCTTGGCAGACCTTATCAGGATGAGGTGGATATGCAGCACGAGGGTGATATTTGCCTAATGCAGATTGATGAAGATGACCGTTGGGGACTACGTTTCTACGACTGTGGCATGTACTTCTTTTTCATCCCAAGAAAAAGTCTGAAGAAAGGTACTTGGGAGGATGTAGAGGGAGAGTTGTTTTTCTATTAGTTTGAGGTTTTGAGGTTGTAAGGTTTTGAGGTTTTAAGGTTAGGAGGAATAACAACAAGTGACATTACAATGCCGCTAAAAATTAGATACGGGATGAAGAATAAGGAATTTTACGACAAACTATATGATGTCTTTGAGAATGTAATTAAAAGGCATGAGCAGGGAGAGATGCGCCTCACAACTGATGAGGAGCAGACTGTGATGGATATGATTAACGAGGCAATCAATGAGGGCGACATTGAGATGTATCCGATGAAAGCCTTGCTAACGGCTTGCAACGACTGGAGCACCATGAATATAGTGCGCATTAGTTTCTATAGGGAAATACTGCTTGAAGGCGTAGAAGCGGGCGCATTAGCCCCAGAGAACGAGTTCTCATGGCACTGGGTGCGCTTAGCTACAATAAACAACGATGCTGAGGAACTGTTTCAAGACGACATCGAACGATACTACAACCTCATGATGGATGCAGCAGAAAATGGCAACGAGGATGCCCTATACGTGTCAGAACTAATATGGGAACCAGAGGATATCATTGAGGAGGATTAGTTTGATTACTCAAGATGTTATAGTAGCTCTAGATAGTATAGAAGCTCAAGGATTATTAAACACCAATATAAAAGAAATAAATGAGGATAAAAGAAATGGGCTCGGTACCGAGCCCATTTTATAGTGTGCATTAATAAATCAAAGTTGTAATCTGCATTGCAAGATTGTTGTTAGGATCGACAACCATCAAGTCACCAGACAACTTCTCAAGACTTGCATGATATTTCTTATTGCGCTTTTTCTTTACAGTGTTACTATTACGCCACAAATCGTAGTAATAGTATATAAGATACTCATGCGCTGTTATGACATTGTTTCTAGTCATTGTTACCATTGGAGTATAAATATCATTGGCGGCAATGATTCCCTCACAGAACTCAACACCAGTCTTTTCTTTTGTAAGTTCGTCTATCTTCTGCATACACAGCAAACGATAATAGAGAGCCAAAGGAGCATCATTTGGAGAAACCTGAGCCATTTCTTCATAAACGGCATCAACCTGCTTCCACAAAGAAACCATCTTGGTTGTATCAACAGCTTCAGCCTTTACAGCAAGAGCAGCACCCAACTGGTTCAACTCCTCTACATAGTCATTACGTCCGAAACTCTTCTTCTTGTCGATATAGAAATTGGCAATGCTTATCTTACGATCGTAATTGTCAACATAAAGGCGAGTGTGCTCCTTAACGATGATGTCCTCATTTGCCTTAAGATTTTCCAACTGACGGGTAAGACGTTTTACTTTTATAGCAGACTCAGTAACATCAGCCTCTTTACGGGTTTCATCCATCTGGTTAAGACACATATCAAAAGCCTGATTATACTTTTCATCAGCAGAAGGCAAATCGTCCAATGCTGCATATAGTTTAGCATAGGTCAGATAGTCGTCTGTAATCAACTTAACATCTGGCATAGCAAAGAGTTTCTTAGCAAAATACATTGCTGTGTCATTAACTTCCAAACGCTGTGAAAGGTAGAAAGCCTGACGTATCAATCCTTCGCTATCTGGATATCTTTCAAGACCATAGAGAGAGACTGAGAGATACTCGTTTGACAATTTATTAGCGTTTTCCAAGATGGCCAACTGCAGAGAATCTCTCTTGGCGCCAACTTTCCAACTTGATATTATTTTACCATAGGTCAAGTTATAAGTCATCTGACCAGATGCTAGGTATGTCAGCAGGTCGTTCTCTGTGAACTTTTCTCTCTTTAAAGAATCACTCCAGAAAGCACTTCTGAAATAGTCATGAGCACGACCCAACTCATCGAGATCATAGTACATACGACCAAGAAGCAAGTTTACAGGTGATATGGTATCCTTCTGGGCCAGTGCACGCATGGTGTTCAAAGCTGTAGTAGTGTCATTTCCAATGACGAGCTTTGCCAAGGCCTGATAGCAGTTGGCTGACTGAGGAGCGTTCTTAATACCTCTTCTATACCACTTCATAGCCTCCAGGTAGCGACCCTCATCACGGTGGATGTTACCAGCCAGCTCATAGGCAGGGCCATAAGTAGAATCTGCCTTTATAGCATAGTCAATATATCTATAAGAATAAAGACTGTCGGCACAGAAACGGTTGGTAATCCAGAATGTATCAGGATAGGTTACACCATTGAACACCCAGTTTTTCTTTTCACCAACGTAGGTATAATAAGCATTGGCAACACCAGTCATAACCTCTGGGTTCTTGTTGAATTTGTCGTAAACCTCTCTCTTGATATAAGCATGAACAACCGCTGTGTCATAGGCACCAGCAGCAGGAGATGTAGGCATGCGCTTAAGCAATGTGTCTACAGCAACAACAATAGCCTTGGGGTCAATCATCTTAACCTTACCTATATCTTGCTTCTTCTTTTTAGAAACAGCAACAACTTCCTTTACTTTGGTTTGCAAAACCTTAAGACGAAGAGCGCCGCCCTTAGTTACAGCAGTTTTATAACCCACACAAGACACAATTATTTCTGCATCTTTGGGTACTATGATAGAATAATTACCATTCTTGTCGGTTATCACAGCCTTATCTATACCTCCAGCCCTAACTGTAGCACCAGCAATAGGCTTGTCAAACTCGTCCATGACTGTACCACGGATAACAAAGTCGTCTTGAGCAATTGCCGGAAGGGCGATAAAAAGACTTACGAAGAGAACTAAATATACAAATATCCTTTTCATTTCTTCAACAGATTTGCGATTTTTTCGACATTAAAATTATATTGCATACCCACATTGAGTGTTTCGAAATATTTCACATAAAGGAAATTTCTACGAGATACATTCATATCACCAATCCAATAGAGGGTTGGAGAGAAGAAGATACCCATATTGTCGTTTATGTTATACTTCAACTTAAGACCACCATTGAGACCTATCTTTGTCTGTGACTTGCCAAAATCTTCAGAGTAGCGTGCTACATAACCTTTTTCTACCCTTTCATCACCATCGAGTTCTTGTGTTGCCCCCTTATACATAGCAATGGTAGGACCTAAGAATGCTTCAAGTTCAATGTTACGCATAATGTCATAGCCTGCAAATGCGTTGGTGAGGTTGATGTTGTAATCGAATGACACAAGATTGAAATTGTAACGGTTGTTGAACAATCCCTTTCTTGAGCCTTCGTATTTCAACTTACCAGCATCGTTCTTGCTATAAAGACTATATGAGCCCATTGATGAATTAGCCATAGATACTCTTTCGTAGGCTACACGCACACCAGAAACTGCATTAAACTGATACTGCGCAAAGAGCTGCAAGTTATAATTCCATCCGTGACCACCCTTGTAAGAACTTGTTGTCTGAGTGAAGTTAGTACCCCAAGCTCCACCTACTGATATAGGCAGGTCTATATAAACAGCCTTAGGTTCCCATGTGCGGAACTTCATAGCGACTGTTGACACGCGAAGACCAACATTGATAGTACCTTCGTGGGCTGCTTGACTTTCATCCATTTTTACATTTTGATAACGTAAATTGTACTCAAATCTTGTTAGACGAGGTTCAACAAAAATTTGTAATCCATCTGTAAGTTTCATCCACGCATTTAAACCAAAAGTATACGTCTGACTCATTGCACTTAAGCGTTGGTCACCTCGATACTTGTATCTATGAATCCATCCCATTTCACCACCAAGCAGTAAGTGACCACCATATTTATCATCCCAACTAAAATCCTTTTTGAAACCAAATGGATTGAACATCGCCTCTAGGCGAAATCCAGCATAAGTTTGACGCAGTCTTTGAGTATATGATGGGGTATAATACGGGGTTTGCTTTGATGAAATGTCTAAAGTCCGCCATGTACTCTCACGTGAAACAGTCGAGAATCGGAGTCCTATCACAGGTGAAAGCCATTTACCTACTGATATAGTTACTTCATCACCTAAAGTTTTTAAATATTGAAATTTTGTTGCATTCAGAACTGTCAAACCATTGGTAAACTCAAAGAACCAAGGCTTTGACCATGAGCGCAAAGTGGTTTTCTTTGACAACTTGTCCATATTTCTGCTTGCAAGGTATACACTATCACCTGGAGCGAGGAACAAAGGATCTGTTTCAGCGCGGTTTTCTATTAATGACATTCTGCTTTCTTTAGACAGATTGTTGTTGAGATAATAAACGTAACCTATTGAGAATCCGTAGAACAAATCGAAATCACGCCAGTTCTGACTACGCTTTGTTGAATAACAACTAAAATCATAACCATCTGTACCTAAACCTGCATAAGGTTCAAATGTTACTGCACCATAAGGACCGGTATAAAACTTTAACTGTACTCCAGCATGACCTTCACAACTTAGATGAACACCTTGATGATATCCGAGATGTGAGTACTGTGCGCCAATACCAACAACTGACGATATACTCATCATACGGGTTGGATTATATCCGCTAATGTATGACGACCAGTCGAAGATATGATCTAACTTGATACCTGCTTTGAGGAAGCGCACATCGGTCTCCTTCTGATATGCCCAACCACCAATCAATGTACCACGAAGGGTATGATACTTGTTGAACTGCTTTCCTATAGAACCATGAAGTACTGTCATAGTACCGAACTCATAGTTCTCATCTGGAGCATCAATACGCTGGAAACCAGCGCCTACCTCCAGAAACAGATGGTCACTCCATTTCTTTGAGAAAGACTCGCCATACGTACGATAACGTGTATCCATAATGTACTCGAACGCATTGAAACGGTCTAATGAATCAGCAAGATTCTTTTTCTTGGTGGTATCAGTGAGATTCTTTATTCCCTGCTCATCCTCAAAATATCCCATTGGATAGTCATGAGTACTGACTACTGTATCACCAACAGCCTCCTGATTATAAGTTGCAACATAGCCATTGGCAGCAAACAAAGCACTACCAACAGCCATGAAGCATGTTATCATTATATATCGCATATTCATCTTTTATATCTACCTTTTGTCTCTTTTTACTTTCATCCATTAAGAACAGCAATATTATTGCGCCTGTGCTGTTTCTTCTGTTAATTCATCTTCAGATGATGTATCCATACCTTCATTCTCCATGTGCTTAGCACGACTTTCAGCATCTCGCTTCTGAAGTAGTTTGAACAACTTCTCATAAGCAGGCACCTGTGAACGAGTGTAAGGGAAGTCCATACGCTGGTTCTCATCAATGTGACCATCATTGAAATAGAAGTTACGATACTCTGGACGTAACTTGAAACAATGATGGAAATAAGCCAGATAATGAGGAACCTGTAACAAATCTTCATCTTCAGTGTCCGCCTGACTCTCATCGTCGATATAAGGAGTAAGATCTGGTTGGGTCATATCCAAAAGTCCCTTCTTTCCTTTTACCTTGCGAGCCCAAAGGATACCTTTGAGATACCACTTCTTTGGATTATCTTCATCAAGCATATCAACCCATTTCTCGGCCTCTGCTGGCGCTGCCCAGTCAGACAACTCGGTGTAAAGGATAGCCTTGTTCTCAATGCTTGAACCTAACACATGATCTTTAGCCACCTTTAGTTTCTGTTCCTGTTCTGGAGTAAGATTAGCATGCTGACTCAAAGCACTCAGAGTCTTTACATTCATGAAATGTTCAATATTCTCCAAACCTGGAACCATTGCATTAGCACCCTTAAGCCAGTCGATATATGACTGTGAAGGACCAAACTTCTGCAAGAGGAAGTAAGATATAGCCTGTGTTACAATATGTCCAGAATAGTTGATGCGTACCTGTACACCATCAACCATCTTGTTAGCCTTGGTGTCTGTCTCAAGATGGGTAATCTTGTCGTTTTCTACATCAATAAACTGTCCTAACATAAGTGTATCGGCAAGACCCATCTTCTGATACATACGCTGCTTACGATCAAAAACATATGGTGTAAGCGGGTCGAAACGATAGTCATAACCTGGTCGTGTAAGGAAACGATAGGCCATATTAGTAAGTGTATCACGATCTACACTATCTTCAACCTGAGCAAAGAGGTTATAGTAGTCGCCACTGGTAAATTGTTTCTTTCCAGTACGATATGCCTCTTTGTGGAGTTTGAACTCCTGGAGAACCTCCTCTGGAGTATAGATATGCTCTTTCACATAACTATAGCCACACTTCATGATCTGGAAAGTCTGAAGCAAAGGCTTGATAGTATCGTTATAGCAAGAGAGTGAATAGATGGCACGGTCAAGAGGGATATCCTTATCTGCTCCTATCTCCTCAATCTTTGATCTCACGGCATCGGCTTGTTCCTTTAAACCCATCTGTTCCATACGGTTTGCAACATCGACCCATGTATAAACCTTAATGTCGGTAGACACATTAATACCTTTAACAAGGTGTGGCAGAATCATTCTGCGGGCAACGTCAGCACGCTGCTGGGCAAGACTTTTATTATTAGCATCAGCGCCTTCCGGTGATGCACTACCAATAATTTTAGGATCAACGAGACGTGAACCGTATGACTTTAACTCTGCGATGAGAGCTGCTGACTGTATGTCATTGATAGAGTCTTCACGCAGTGTTGCTCTACCAGTTACAAATCGGAGGTCGAGGTCGCGCTCAATCTTTATATCCTGTACTTCCTCATCAGCTTTGAAGTTTTCATGAAGTTCCATCTCTGGTACTGATGTACTGAAGTCGAGGAACTTGAAAGGACGGATGCTCAGACATCCACCACGCACCTCATCGTATTTGAACTGTGTATGATAGTCTTCAACAGTATATTGTGTAAGAGGACGATAAGATTTGCGTGAGTTTGGTTTCTTAAACACTACAAAGGTATCAACTCTTAACTGTCCATCGTCCCATGTCAAGTTATCGAATGTAGAGCGATATACTCTTGACAAAGAGTCCTTTTCATTAAAGTCATAGTCCTTACGTTTATCTTGAAGCACATGATATGTACCACCCTCATAAACCAAAGTCATTGTATAGTCAACAGTATCTTCAGTCTGACAATCCAATGCAACGCATCTAACAATAAGGCGAGCATCATCCTTAAGAAGTTTTTCGTCAACACCAAATTTAATGTTAAAAACCTGATTACCATCCTCAGTATCCCAGCTTACAGGTACGGTGGTACGGCGGTCCTTACCAATAGCATTTACTTCTCCGTCAAGAGAAACAACTTTTGCTACAGTCTCATATTTTTCCCTGCCAGGAACAACATCAACTACCCAGCAGTTATCTTGTGCGTCAACAACAACAATAGAACGACCTGGAAGCATTTTACGGGTGAAAATTCCGTTCTTTCTTACCTTATTTAATCCATATTTACGCTTCCACTGTTCTATCTTGGCATAAGCATATTCTTGATTGTTAGGATTCTTCTTTATTTCATTATCCCATCTGTCAAACTCCTTCTTGATATCTGCAGCCATAGCTGTGGTAAACACATTGAAGGCGGCGGCTATACGTGTCTTCTCACCAGCCTTAGGACCCATAGATGGGGTTGAGAAAGCCTCACATACAACACTTATCTGTCCTTCATCTTCCTGTGCTGACACAGAAATGGCGAAGCACAGTAAAGCAACGCTACATACCAACTTAATATATCTCATCATAAATCTATTTACGTTCATCATCTATTATGGTATTGAAAGTGAGAATATCTTATTTCAGGATATAAGAAAGAGAAACACCAAAACGTGTTGGCAACAGATAATAACCTTTGGCATTGGTTAATTTCTGATTACCCATTGCATCAATTACATTGTCTCCTTCAAAATATTCCTTCTGCTTATAAACAAGAGCACCAAAACCTGCATGACAATCAAGGTTCAGGCGATTGGTAAGGTTTATTACATAACCAAAGGTTACACCAGCACCAAGAGATATGCCATCGTATATCTTGCCTTTCCATGTGATGTCATAGTTCAATGCCAATGCTGAAGCACCAACAAAGAATTTATGCAATGGACGTCCTGAGAAGAAGTAACGATACTCGGCTTGAGTACCAATCATCTTCATGTCCATGCCCCATGGCTTATAGTTACCAAAGATAGTTCCACCAATAGTGCTGCGCTCTCCAACAACAAGGTCGATACCTGCGTTTGGTGTCATCATGACATCCTTGAGCACATCGGTATTCAATGCAACCATCTGCGCCTTGGCACTCATGCCAAATAATACGAATATTATAGCTAAAAGTATTTTTTTCATCTTTTAATATTTTGATAACTTGTTTCTACCTCTGAGGCTTCTTAATTATTTACTTAATCCAACAGAGATGTTTCTGTTTCAACATCTCTCTTGCCTACTGCAATCTTTATGTTATAAACTGCACCAGCTTTAAAGGATGCCTTCGGAGCTGTAATAGTATATGTTTTTGTTTTATCTGCACCGTTTTCAGTTGCATGTACAGTAACAAGATAACTCTCTGCTGTAGGAAGCAGGAAGCTTTCGCCCAATCGCTTGCCTGTACGCTCTTTCCAATCCAACTCTTTCTCAGACTCTATCAATTGAACAGTCGTTTCTGCCATTGGCTGTGCTGACTTCACACCATCTTTTGATGGAGCACAGAGGAAAAGGTCGGTAGAATCTTCTATGTTGGTTATCTTGAAACCTATTTCATCGAGTTTACGTGAAGCAACTGTAAGAGTGCCTTTGTAAGGAGTTTTTACAGAAACACCTGTAATCTTGACATTATTGGCATTCTCATCAAATGGATATGCTGTGAATACAAGACGAGCGAACACATGCTGCATGTCAATAACTGGATATACACCACGCTTAGCAGCATAGGCACTATAACCCTTATATGATATTATTACCTTACGCTCATCACTTGGGATGCTTAACTTACCAGCACTAATCTTTGAAGACAAGACAGAGTTTGTCAACTGAGGTGCCATACCGCAAAGCACATCTTGTGAACCGTCTATTTCGACGTCATACCAAATTTTCTCACTTGTACGGTGGGTGTTTGCACTGTTTACCTGCAAGTCATCGAGATAATAGCCAAAGAAATTGTAACCAACATACGACTTTGCCTTACTAAAGGCTATACTGCCGTCGAACTGTGGTACAAGCATACCATTGCTAGTTGCAGAAAGACGTGTAGGCATACCGAAATTGTAGTCTTCGCCATCAAGAAGACAACTTTCATTGAGTGCATCGGTATTGCGACCAGAGAAAACACTTCTTGAGAAATCAACGTTCTCTGGCATGTCTGTAATTTTACGAGAATCTCTGAATGCAAAGACATGGATATTAGCATTCGCAAGCTTATTCTTGTTGTAATCAAAAGAAGCATCGAAAGCACCAGTTCCACGTGTTGCTACCTGAGAGAAGAAACTCTGTTCATTTACAAACATCATAAATGTGGTATCGGTAAACGACTCCTCGTTATCCATCTCATCCTCATACTCCCATATCATGCTTGGCATTGACCAATTACATGAAGAGAGCATTAATAGACAAAAAGATATTGTCAGCAATATTTGAAATTTGCACTTAGCAATCATCTGTATCGTATATTTAAAATCTTACTATTATAATTCTATATCAATATCACCCTCTGAGGTCCACTGATCCAAACCGCCGCTGTTATCACCATTCTCACTAAGTTTCTTAGCGTTTATTGTGAGATTTGCTGTTACACCCAATGTTGTACCGCCTATTCTGCGCTTAACATATCTGTGCTCGTCAACAAACGAGTAGAGTTTTGCCTTAGACAAGGTGTTATAAAGATTTATCTTTGTCTGAATGACATTAGTCTTGGCCTCGCCCTCAAGATGTGTATATATTATGAGCTGCATGATACCTGGACCTGTTGTCATCTTTGTTGACTCAGCATTGACAATGGTAGGAACATTAATCTTTGAGCGGCAACGGAGGTATGTGCATTTTGCGCTGTCTTCCATTACTTCACCTGCACCATCAATAAAGTCTACATCAAGAAGCATCTTATGTGTCTTGCTGATGTCCATATATCCGTTTGAAATATTCATGCGTGAAGGTACTCCTGATATCTCGGCCTTTACAGAATCAACTATAAAAGGAACTTTAGACACACCGCTCTTGCTGATATTAAAGCGAAGGGTGAGAGCCTGTGTTACTCTTGAAGGATGCAAGTTAATTTCACAACCACCTTCTTTAACCCACTTTCGTGTAGCAGCATAGTAGATAGGATTGAGAGCTGGCAATACATAGTCGCTGTATTCATTAAAATCTTTCCAATCGGGCATGAGTGATTTCAACTCATCCGCGTCCTTATTTACTCTCTTATATTCTACCCAAAGATCATCAGACTCGGCATTGTCTGTAACGAAGTCGGAAATACTGGTGCATGCAAGCTGGGTTGTATCAACATTAAAGGTTATAAACTTATACACTCCAGTCTTCAGCAAACCATTCCAATCCTGCTCACCTGCAGCTCTTGTCTTGGCCTCAGACATCTCGCCATCAACAATATCTTCACTGACGAATATGCTATCAACATATACCGAGTCTTCTGAAGGCAGTTCTGACTTAACAAAAACCGGTTTGTTAAACAGGAAACGACCTTGAGCAGCATTTGTAGTATCTTCACAACAGAGTGATAGAACAGACTTAAACGAATTTGCAGACCTATATGCAACAAGATACATTGAATCAGGAAGATCTGTGTATGCGCCCCACTTATATATGAACGACACATGACCGGAATGTGGATGTTCTGTTTTCTCGCACAACTCTACATCTGTACCACAGGCCGCAAACATAAATGTTGTTGCCAACAATACCTGTGCTAATATATTGTTAAGTATTTTACTCATCGCCTGATTCCTTTCCTTCGTTTTGTTTCTTCTCCGCTTCTTTCTTTGCCTTTGCCTCTTCCTTCAGGCGTTGCTTCTCGGCAGCTTTCCTTGCCTTTTCATCAGCCTTGGCTTTTTCTTCTGCGTCTTTCTTTGCCTTTGCTTCATCCTTTAGGCGTTGCTTCTCAGCAGCTTCGCTTTCCTTTGCAGCCTTAGTTTCTTCCTTAGCATCAGCCTTTTCCTTTGCCTCAGCTTCCTCCTTTGCCTTTTGTTCTTCCTTAGCCTTCAGTTTGGCAGCAGTCTTTTCTTCTTT
>X430_Giraffe__coassemble_51_pt1 | contig 23635 bp, 15 predicted proteins | sample X430_Giraffe__metabat2_high_PE_008 | metagenome-assembled genome bin X430_Giraffe
TCTCTCACCCCTCATCTCTCATCCAATAACCCCCTCCCCCAAGGGAGGGGCTATGGCTGTTTTTTTAATCAATCTCTTCGTCGCCCTCATAGCCACCCATCTCGCGGATAGCGTTCTTCAGCATTGTGTACTGCTGATAGAGGTTGTTGATTGGCTCCTCGCCCACGGTATAGTCGTGCTGTGGACTCTTCAGGAAGAAGCTGAGGAAGCGCTGTGTGCCAAAGCGTCCTGCACGTGCAGCGAGGTCGCTGAGCAAGCAGAGGTCGAGACACAATGGAGCTGCAAGGATTGAGTCGCGGCAAAGGAAGTTAATCTTTACCTGCATTGGATAGCCCATCCATCCGAAGATGTCGATGTTATCCCATCCTTCCTTATTGTCGTTGCGTGGTGGGTAATAGTTAATACGCACCTTGTGATAATATTGTGTATCCTCGTCGTTGCCATGTCCGTAGAGATCTGGCTGGTCTTCTGGTTTGAGGATAGTTTCCAGTGTTGAGAGCTTGCTCACCTCCTTTGTGCGGAAGTTTGCTGGTTCGTCGAGCACCAAACCATCGCGGTTTCCAAGAATATTTGTTGAGAACCAACCGCTCAAACCAAGGCAGCGTGTGCCGATGATTGGAGCAAAACCACTCTTAACGAGTGTCTGACCAGTCTTGAAGTCCTTACCGGCGATAGGCATCTGTGTCTTCTCTGCCATCTCCCACATAGCTGGGATGTCAACAGTAGTGTTTGGAGCACCCATGATGAATGGAGCGCCCTCTGCCAGTGCTGCATAAGCATAGCACATTGAAGGAGCGATATTCACACGGTCGTCGGCCTTCATTGCAGCCTCGAGGGCAGCGAGAGTGCCATGTACCTCCATATTGATTGGCACGTAGATTTCTGTAGAAGCAGCCCAAAGCACAACCACACGGCTGCAGTTGTTCTTAGCCTTGAAGTCGCGGATATCCTTACGGAGCTGCTCTGTCATATCCCAACGGTCCTTGCATTCCTTAACATTGTCGCCATCAAGACGCTTAGCATAGTTCTTATCGAAAGCGGCCTTCATAGGAACAATCTGCTCAAGCTCATCCTTAACTGGCAGGATGTCTTTTTCCTTGAGCACCTCTGCATACATAGCTGCCTGGAAAGCATTCTGTGGATAAACATCCCATGTGCCAAACACGATGTCGTCTAGCTTTGCCATAGGCACGATGTCCTCATACTTAAGATACTTCTTGTCGTCGCCCTTGCCCACACGAATCTTATCGTACTGAGTCATAGAGCCAACAGGCTTAGTGAGTCCACGGCGTGCCATAAGCACACCAACCATGAATGTTGTGGAAACAGCACCACAACCAACCACCATAATACCTAACTTGCCGTCAGCCGGCTTTACATTAGTCTGTGTCATTATTAGTTTATTTTATATTGTTATTGTATATGTTCTTATTTCTTTCTAGTGTTCAGGAATTCAGACAATAGCTTGGCAAGCAATCCCTCATCTCTCAACTCTCATCCCTCATCCAAAATTAGGAGTGTAGGAGTACAGCCACTTGTCAACTCGTTTACTTGTCAACTCGTCAACTGAATTATCACCTCATCCAAAGTCTTAATCACTCTATCAGCAGCCAGTCCGTCTGGTTCTTCATCCGTCCAGCCCTCGCCCTTAATCCATATTGTCTGGCAACCTGCTTTCTTGGCTGCCACAATGTCTTTGTCATAACTATCACCCACAACAAGCACTTCATTGGGGTGTATGCCAAGAGCCTCAACTCCGAGAGTGAAGATTTGCGGGTCGGGCTTGCGGACACCTACCACAGCAGACTCTACTATATGTCCAAACATGCCATCGAAACCAAACTCCTTAAGCACAGTGGATATGTTGCCGTAGAAGTTGCTCACCAGAACCATCGGGTAATGGTTCTTCAACTCCAGAAGCACCTCACGACTGCGTTGTGTCTCCGCCTTTGTGAGTGAATAAAGGTCCTCAACAACAGCATCACACCATTTTGATGCATCAAAGCCTTCTATTCTGCTTTCTATATACCCCATCTCAATACGAATCTTTGCTGAAAGCGTATCATGAAAGGTATATGTGGGCTTAATGATTGGATTTTTTGCCAACTCGCGCTCTGCAAAGACGTATGCCTCGCGAAACAACTGCTCATCCACTGGCACACCATTTCGCTCATAGCTGTGCCAAATCATCTTACCCCAATGGCAACCACATGTATCAAGTGTGCCACCATAGTCGAATATTATGCCTTTTATGTTCATGTTCTTTTAGTTCCAGAGTTTTTGCATTTTTCAGTTTTTGAGTTTTTTAGTTTCAAACTCACCAACTTACAAACTCACCAACTTACAGACCTTACCAGCTATCGCCTTTGCCGCCTCTTCACGGCATCTTGAGAAACTGGGCCAGTCGTTCAGGTCGATAATGCAGAAGGTTCCGTCTTCACGCACAATGCAGTCGCCACCATAAACATCCAGTCCTGCAGCGGCAGCTGCCTTATCTGAAACGGCGTGTAAATCATTTGCAGAGAACGGGAAATGCTGTGGTATTCCATTACGGGCCTCATCACTGAATTTCCATTTACCATCATCACCTGGATAATAATAACGGAAGAAATCAGTGTCACGCACTCCATAGAATTTAATGAGGTCGCCTGGCACATGAGCACATACCAACACATCACCCACTCCAGCCTCACGCATCTGCCTTTCTTTGGCCTGAGCCTCTGCCTCATCAGCAGCATATTGCACATCACCACTATTTTCTGCCACACCATCGGCACGCTTCAGCCAGTAGCCATGCTCACCTTTTTCAGGAGCAAGAGGTATGCCTGCAGCTTTAAGCACATTATTAAGCTGGCGCCTATTGCAACAGAGAGCCACACTGGAAGGCGTATTAACAACCTTAATGTCAGAGTTTTCCATGTTGGTCAGGGCATGAAGCGTATGAGGGAGTCTGCCCATTGATAGTATCAACGAAACATTGGCGCTGACATCAAGGTTTGCCTCTTCCCTGATTTCAACGTCACATCCGCAATGTATTAATTCATTGCACACACAACCAAGTATGGCGGCATCTTTATCCACCGAATTTGGCGAGAAGCGCTCTGCCCTGCTTAATGCTACAATGGTGTACACAAACCTGCTTTTATGTTTTCAAGATGCAAAGTTAACTATTATTTAGTAATCATGAAAACTTTTTTAGTCTTTTTATTTTTCTTAATAAATAATAAAATCTTTTTGAATATCAAACGGTTTATACAAAAGCAAAAAACATGGACTTGATAACCAAATCCATGTTTCTAAAGTATTTCAATTTGTTAAGTTACAAATTACCGAAGAAGCGGCTGCCTGCACGCAACTGATGGCGCATGATACTTAAGAACTCCTGAGTTTCCTGAATAATATTAAGGTAAACAAGAGAAATCTTGATATTCTTATCGTCATGGTCGCTATGCATACGGTCGTAATGACGCTTGCGGATTACAGACAACTCATCTTTTACCTTATCGGCATCAACAAGCACTTGCTCGTAGCCCGTAAAGTCACACGATGAAAGCATCTTCTCTGTACGTCCCATTAGCTCAGCCACACTCTTGCGAATAGTTGCTAACTCCTCAACATATAATTTGGGCAATGGGTTGAAATTATTGTCAACATGCTCCTTTATAGGTTCAAGCATACGTTTGAGACAGTAAATAAACTGCTCATCACTATTAACACCAAGGTGATACCATGTGTTGCGCTCAACGGCTATAGATACTGGCACACGGCGGAAAGCAAGCAGTTCCTTGCGACGGAACTTCTTAAGCTGTTCCTGCTCGTCTCTGAGTTCGCGATGACTCTTGCCCAGCATACTAATGCTTTCTTTTGCCAAGCCATCGAGTATCTTATTGTACTGCTCAAATGCAAAACGGTTGACAAAACTCTGAGTGCGAGATACATGCTTTTGCAGCAAGTCCCAAACAATCTCTGGGTCACGGGCACGCATCATCAGACGGAACACATCGTCGCCTTTCTTGCTCTTTGACTTATCCTCTGCTTTTACATTACTCTGGATGAAGATATAAACAACAACAGCCATCGCAATAAACATTGCCACAAAGCCACCATAATACATTATAGCACACACCAACGCACCAACAGCAAAAGCAGCACCACCTGTAATAAACCAACCACCGATAACACTAAGCACACCTGTAACACGGAATACTGCGCTTTCACGGCTCCATGCACGGTCTGCAAGACTTGAGCCCATTGCCACCATGAAGGTTACGTATGTTGTAGACAGCGGGAGTTTATAGTTTGTTCCTATAACAATAAGCGTTGCGGCCAGAACAAGGTTTACAGATGCGCGTATTACATCAAAAGCTGCTCCATCAGCAATTATTGCTTCTTCCTTGCAGAATCTTCCATCTATCCATTTAAGCATTCGCTTGGGCATGTATCGTACAATCTTGCTATTGCCATCCTGAGTCATTCTAACAATACTACGCGCTGCCTTTGAAGAACCAAACATCTCGTCACCCTCATCCTGTCTTGACAGGTCTACACTGGTCTTAACCACATTCTGGGCTTTTTTAGATGTAGCCATAGCTATAATCATTATAACACCAGCAATGGTTAGATAGAGCAAAGGAGTCTTTGCACTGGTCATGAGTGATGTCATCATATAAGAATCAGGATTATTATTTCCGTTAGCAGAGAAATCAAGATAGGCATCAAGACCTGCTAGAGGCATACCAATAAAGTTGACAAGGTCGTTGCTTGCGAATGCCATAGCAAGTGCAAATGTGCCCATCAGAACAATAATCTTGAATACATTAACTTTAACAAAGTGCAGCAACTGCATCAATATTGTTGAAGCAATAAACACTATTGCCAATAGCATAGATGTATTGGTATTTATCCAAGCACGCATTTCCTCTGGCACAAAAGGCGAACCCTTCAAACCCTTAATGAAGATAAAATAAGAAAGAAAGGTAAAAGCGATGCCGCCAAAAACACCTATAGTATAATGAAGGTTTTTCTTATAATTAAATGTAAATATAAGGCGTGATATCCATTGCACAACAATACCAAAGAAGAAAGCGATGGCCACACTTACAAAAATGGCAATAGTTACACTGAGCGCCTTGTCGCTGTTAAGCAGCATATCAAAAGTGAGCGTATCATCGCCCGCCATCTTTATCAGCGCAAGGATAAAGGTTGCTCCAAGCAACTCGAACACAAGGGAAACAGTGGTTGAGGTAGGCATGCCTAATGTATTAAACACATCAAGAATAATGACATCGGCCACCATTGCCGCAAGAAAGACTATCATTACCTCATGAAATGTATAACTGGCAGGTTGCAATATACCATTGCGAGCCACATCCATCATACCCGAACTCATTAGCGCTCCAACAAGCACACCAGCCGCCGCCACAATCATAATTGTTTTAAAGCGAGCCACCTTTGCGCCAATGGCTGAGTTCATAAAGTTTACGGCGTCATTGCTAACGCCGGCAAAAAGGTCAAACACTGCCAATAACAGCAAGAAACCTACAACAATTAAATAAACATATTCCATAAATATACTTTTGTTGGATTAAAATTCCGGTGCAAAAGTATTAAATGGATATTACAAGATGTTTAAGCAGATGTTTCAATTATGTTACAATTTCTGTCACACTACTCCATCGGCAAGTCTAACCAGAATGTAGAACCAGCACCTACCATAGAGTCTACGCCTACATTTCCGCCAAGGATATTGGCATAAGAACGGCATACAGACAAACCGAGTCCGATGCCTGGAACAAAGGTGTCAAGTTTTATAAATCGGTCGAACACATGCTCAAATTCTTCCTCCGGGATACCGCAACCTGTGTCTTTGACAAAAATACGCAACTGATTGTCGGGTTTAACAAAATATCCGATAGTGATGCTTCCGCGATCGGTATATTTCACGGCATTGCTAACGAAATGTCCTAATATTACTGATATGCGCTCTTTGTCGGATGTCAAGACAATTCCCTCCTCTGGCACATCGCAATGCATCTCAACAGGTTTGTCTTCCAAGTCAGCAGCATACCTTTTGGCAATCTCCTCAATAGTAGCGTTAAGGGTAAACGGTTCTTTCTTTAGGTTCAGATTGCCTGCTTCTACTTTCGACATGGTTACAACATTCTCAAATATTCGCAAAAGTTTGGCATTATTTTCCCTTATCAGCCCGATGAGTTTCTCACGTTCCTCTTCATCATCCATCATAGGAAGCACCTCTGAGAAACCCACAATAGCATTAAGCGGAGTTCTTATCTCATGACTTATGCTGGCAAGGAAGTTTGACTTCAGTCTGTCACTCTCCTCCGCCTTAATACGGGCGTTGATGAGTTCATCTTCAAGTTCCTTGCGCTTATCAATACGCATCGAAGCACCCACTATCATCACAGGTTTGCCATTATCATCGCGCTCAGCCACTGAGGCATAAGTTTCTGCCCAGTAAGTTCTGCCTGTGTTGCCTATCTTAACTTGATACTGAATATTATATTCATCTATTTCTCCGTTACAAATAGAGTTAAGAAGTTTATACATCTTATCAGCATATTCAGGTGTAAGATGCTTAACAAAATCCTCTATTTTCTCTCCTGGAGCAGGAGTATAACTGTCTACGGCATCCCTATAATCACTTTCATAGGTTATTTCGCGTGTATGAGCATCCAATCGCCATGCTGACAAGCGCATAGCCTTCAGCACCATCTCATGCTCAATGGTGTGTCTTTGGATTTTCTCCAGAGAACTCATTTCCTCGTTTATTATCTTGCCTTGGCGGTGCTGCCATACTAACATCAGCACAAGAGTAATCAAGACAACCAAACCAATTCCCCATAGAAACACATAGCTAAGGGAGTGGCCGGTTTGGATAAATAAAAGCAACATGGCGTAGTTCATTGTTGTCTTATGGTTGTTGTTTATAAGCCGTATATATTTGCAAAATTACACAATATATTTTTAATAATGAAAAAAAACGATATTAATTTTTGATATTTGAGCGCTTTACAGTAACTTTGTAGCCATAATTATTGACACAACGACAGATGAGTAATCTTAATTACACTCATATACTGACCAGAACGGTTGAGGAGTTATCAGAACCAAAATCGCTCGAAGGACTTTTTTACCAGCACAACGATGGCGACCCATTACCTTCAAGCAAAGCACTTGACGAGATTATCAGCCTGTCGCGTGCGATTATTTTCCCAGGTTATTTTGGAAAATCATCTGTAAACACCCGCACTATACGCTATCATATAGGTGTAAACATTGAGCGTCTGCACAAGTTGCTCACCGACCAAGTCATGGCTGGTTTATGCTTTGCCTCAAACGACAGTGAAAGCGATACAAGACATTCACAACTTAGAGATAAGGCAGAAAACATTTCTGCACAACTTATTGAAAGACTGCCCCAGATTAGAAACATTCTTGCTACTGATGTCGAGGCTGCATATAATGGCGACCCTGCTGCTGTTAGTTATGGCGAGATAATATCTTGTTATCCTGTAATCAAAGCCATAACCAATTACCGCATAGCCCATGAGCTTATGTCACTGGGGGTTCCTCTTATTCCAAGAATAATCACAGAGATGGCACATTCAGAGACAGGAATAGACATACACCCTGGAGCACGCATCGGTCATCATTTCACAATAGACCATGGCACTGGTGTTGTGATAGGGGCCACTTGTATCATTGGCAATAACGTTAAGCTATATCAAGGAGTCACACTTGGCGCCAAGAGTTTCCCTCTCGACAAAGACGGCAACCCCATCAAAGGCATTGACAGACACCCTATCTTGGAAGACAATGTTATTGTTTATTCTAATGCCACAATCCTTGGGCGCATCACCATTGGCGAAGGGTCGGTGATTGGAGCCAACATCTGGGTAACAGAGGACATGGAACCAAACACAAAAAAGGTGAAGAAATAAGTGATATTGGCTTAGCAAAAAAATATAGACAACAAATATTAGACATACATAACTAATGAAAGAATTTGAATTGATTGCCAAAACATTCATGGGCTTGGAGCCTGTATTGGCAAAGGAGTTAACACAGTTAGGAGCAAATGACATACAGATAGGACGACGCATGGTGTCGTTCACTGGCAATAAGGAACTGATGTATCGCGCAAACTTCCAGTTACGCACCGCCATCAGAATATTGAAGCCAATAAAGCACTTCAAGGCTAAATCGGCTGATGATGTATATGATGAAATCAAAAAGATTGACTGGACCGAGTATTTGTCGCTCAACGAGACTTTCTCTGTAGACTCTGTTGTATTTTCAGAGGAGTTTCGTCACTCAAAATTTGTGGCTTACAAGGTAAAGGATGCTATTGTAGACCAGTTCCGCGAGGCAACTGGCAAGCGTCCTAACATCAGTGTGGCAAATCCCGACATCCGTCTTAACATGCACATTGCTGAATACGATTGCACACTGTCACTCGACTCTAGCGGTGAGAGCCTGCACCGCCGCGGCTATCGTCAGGAAAGCGTTGAGGCACCTTTAAATGAGGTTTTGGCTGCTGGTATGATTCTTATGACTGGTTGGCAAGGCGATACTGATTTCATAGACCCTATGTGTGGTTCAGGCACATTGCCTATCGAGGCTGCCCTCATCGCTCATAATATGGCACCAGGACTGTTTCGCAAGGAATATGCATTTGAGAAATGGCATGATTTCGACAAGGACTTGTTTGACGAGATATATAACGACGATTCACAGGAGCGTGAGTACAAGCATCACATCTACGGATATGACATCGACATCAAGGCGGTAAACACAGCACGCATGAACGTTAAGGCTGCCGGACTCACATCTACAATCACTATTGAGGAGGCTGACTTCAAGAACTTCACACAGCCAGCCAACAAGAGCATCCTCATCACAAATCCGCCATATGGTGAGCGTATTTCTACACCCGACCTCTTAGGCACATACAAGATGATTGGCGAGCGCCTGAAGCATCAGTTCATGAACAACGATGCATGGGTATTGAGCTATCGTGAGGAGTGTTTCGACCAGATTGGTTTGAAACCATCTATTAAATATCCTCTTTATAATGGCTCACTCGAGTGCGAGTTCCGTAAATACCAGATTTTTGACGGCAAACTAAAAGATTTCCGCAGCGAGGGAGGAATAGTCAAGACTGAGGATGAGAAGAGACAGATGGCTGAGAAGCATCGTTTCAAGAAAGAACGTGAGTTTAAGAAACGTATTAACGATACTGAGGAAAACGAGGACGGCGACATTCGCACATTCACCTTCCACCGCCATGACTTCGACAAACGTGAAGAAAAGAGCGAAAGAAGGTTTAACGACCGCGACAGAAAGGAAAACAAATATGGCGACAAGCGCGGCGGCAAATTTAACAGCGACCGCGACAGAAAGGGCGGAGGACGCGACGACAGAAAACCTCGTGAGAGAAGATATGAAGACCGCGACAACCGCGGCGGGCATGAGAGATTCGACCGTAGTGGCAAACGTTTTGAGAAAGGCGGAAAACGTGATTTCGGAAAGAAAAAAAGAAGATTTGATAATGATGAAGATTAATATAACCAAAATGGCGATGACTATGTTAGTTGTCGCCTTTGCATCTGTTATGAGTGCACAAAATAAACAATTCACACTCGAAGACCTTAACTTCGGTGGCACAAACTATCACAACATGATACCTAAGAACATGTATCTGGCGTGGTGGGGCGACCAATTAATGGAGCTTGATGCTGAAGAGGTTTTGGCTATTGACACAAAGTCTGGCAACAAAACATCCATCGCCACTCTTGACGATATTAACAACGCTCTGGGCAGTAAGCAGATTCACTCGCTCATGAGTGCCAAGTTCCCATATAGCGACCAAACGGTGATGCTGATAAAAAACAGCAAAGAAAGAATGCTTTACAACTGGAAGAGCAAGAGCATTGTATGGAAACAGAAATGTGAGGGCGAGACACACAGCGACTGGAACGCCTCATCACGAGCAGTAGCTTTTGTAAAAGGAGCACAGCTTTATATCACCGACGATGCCAGCAACACAAAGCAGCTTACCACAGACGGCAGCCGTGAGATAGTGTATGGCCAGAGCGTGCATCGCGATGAGTTTGGAATACATAAAGGCACATACTGGAGCAATGACGGACAGAAGCTGGCTTTCTACCGCATGGACCAAAGCATGGTAACTGACTATCCACAGGTAAACACCTTCACAAGAATAGCAGAACATGAGCCTGATAAGTATCCTATGGCTGGCATGACAAGTCATCAGGTAACTGTGGGTGTGTATGACCTGAAGACTGGCAGCATAGTATATCTGAAGGCAGGAGATCCAACAGACCGCTATTTCACAAACATAGCATGGAGTCCTGACTCAAAGATTATCTACATGATAGAGATAAACCGCGACCAAACAGACTATGAGCTTAACAGTTACGATGCTGCAACCGGCGATAAGATAGCTACACTCTACAAGGAACATCATGACAAGTATGTTCACCCAATGAACCCGATAACCTTCTTGCCTTGGGACAATGAGAAGTTCATACTGCAGAGCGAGAAAGACGGTTATAACCACCTCTATCTGTTTAACACAAATGGCGAGGAAATTAAACAGATAACAAGTGGCAAGTGGGTGGTGCTCGACATCATAGGTTTCAACAAGAGCAAAAAGAGCATCATTATCAAATCTACAGAAAGCAGTCCTATACAGAACAATCTATATTCTGTAAACATCAACAACGGCAAGCGCACCTTGCTCGACAATGGCAACGGCGTACATGGTGCTTATACATATTCTTCTATATTGTCTGAATCAGGCAAGATGATGTTTGACCATTATAGCGAGCCAAACATTCCACGCAACATAGACGTTATCAACACAACCACAGCAAAGCGCAAGGAGATATTCAGCGCTGAAGATCCTTGGAAAGGTTATAACGTTCCATTGTATCAGGCAGGAAGCATCAAGGCTGCCGACGGCAAGACCGACCTGTATTACAGAATTGTATACCCTATAGGCTTTGACAATAAGAAGAAATACCCTACTATAGTTTATGTTTACGGTGGTCCTGGCATCCGCAATGTAGAGGCACGCTGGCATTGGGCAAGCCGTTCATGGGAAACTTACATGGCACAGAAAGGTTATCTGCTTTTCATTCTTGACAACCGTGGCTCAAGCGACCGCGGACGCGACTTCGAGCAAGCTACATTCCGCCAACTTGGTGTTGAGGAGATGAAAGACCAGTTGAAGGGTGTGGAGTTCTTAAAGACTCTGAAATGCGTTGACCAAGACCGTATGGGTGTACATGGATGGAGCTATGGCGGATTCATGACCACATCGCTCATGACAACCTATCCTGATGTATTCAAAGTGGGAGTAGCCGGTGGACCAGTAATCAACTGGGAATGGTATGAGGTGATGTACGGAGAGCGCTATATGGACACACCGCAGGCCAACCCTGAGGGATATAAGAACAGCAACTTGATAAACAAAGCAAAAAACCTGAAAGGCAAACTGCAGATTATCACGGGCATGAACGATCCTGTTGTGGTGCCTCAACACTGCCTACAGTTCATCAACGCATGCAGTGAAGCTGGCACGCAACCCGACTTCTTCGTTTATCCAGGCGAAGGCCACAACATGATGGGACATAAGAGTGTGCATCTGCATGAGCGCATCACTCAATATTTTGAGGATTATTTGAAATAAGAATTTAAGAAAATATAAGCTTCCCAAATCCCCTCATTATGAGAGAGTGAGATGGGAAGCAAATCTTATATTATGTTTTTTACAGCAGGAAATATATTATTGGTAGGCTCGGTACTCCTATTTGTGAGTATTATCGTTGGCAAGACAGGTTATAAGTTCGGTGTTCCCACCCTTTTGCTATTCCTTCTTGTAGGAATGCTGTTCGGTAGTGATGGTTTGGGAATGCAATTCCATAACGCCGACGAAGCACAGTTCATCGGCATGGTGGCACTGAGCATCATCTTGTTTTCTGGCGGTATGGACACTAAGTTCAACGATGTCCGCCCCATAATGGCACAGGGAATAATGCTGTCAACCATAGGAGTATTGCTTACAGCCTTCTTTACCGGCATATTTATATGGTGGATATCTGGCATGAGCTGGTCTAACATAGCCTTTCCAATAACAACCTCTCTGCTGTTGGCTGCGACCATGTCGTCTACCGACTCTGCTTCTGTGTTTGCCATACTTCGTTCACAGAACATAAACCTGAAGCACAACTTGCGCCCTATGCTTGAGTTGGAGAGTGGCAGCAACGACCCGATGGCATACATGCTTACCATTGTGCTCATCCAGCTGGTACAGGCATCAGGTGTTAGTAGTGGCGACATTGCTTTGTCGTTTGCCGTCCAGTTTATCGTGGGTGGTGCCTTAGGATATGCTTTAGGACGGACGGCAGTATTTATGCTCAACAGGCTCAATATCGACAACCAGTCGCTCTACCCTATCCTCCTGCTCGCATTTGTATTCTTCACATTCTCCATCACCGACCTTTTCAAAGGCAACGGCTATCTGGCTGTATATATAGCAGGTATGATTGTAGGCAACAACAAGATAAAACACCGCAAAGAGATTACTACATTTATGGACGGTCTGTCATGGCTCTTCCAGATTATCATGTTCCTATGTTTAGGTTTGCTGGTCAATCCTCATGAAATGCTCGATGTAGCCATCGTTGCCACACTCATCGGCGTGTTTATGATTTTCATCGGCCGACCGCTGAGCGTGTTCCTATGCCTGCTGCCATTTAAAAACATGACCACCAAGTCGAGGATATTCATATCATGGGTGGGACTGCGCGGAGCTGTCCCCATTATCTTTGCCACCTATCCAGTAGTGGCGGGTATAGAAGGGGCGAACATGATATTCAACATTGTATTCTTCATTACCATCGTATCATTAATTGTTCAAGGTACCACTATCTCAAAGATGGCAAATAAGCTCAAACTGTCAAAACCAATGCCCAAAACGGGCAATGAGTTTGGAGTAGAGTTGCCAGAAGAGATTAACACCCACTTATACGATATGGTAATAGAGCCATCCCACATTACGTCGGGTGACACATTGAAAGATATGGCACTGCCAAAAGGAACATTAGTAATGATTGTAAAGCGCGATGAAGAGTACCTTATACCAAATGGCACACTAAAACTTCATGTTGGTGACCGCCTGCTACTAATCTCAGAGAAACAAGAGGCAGCAGCTGAGGATGAATAGTTTCTAATCAGCTCACCCTAACAAAATCTTTTCAGCTCGCTCCACATCCTCTTTTGTCGCCTGCGGAATATCTTTCAAAGTGTATTCAATACCAAGTTTTTGCCACTTATACACCCCAAGGGTATGATAAGGGAGGACCTCTACCCGTTCTATATTTTTTAATGATGAAATGAACTGGCGAAGTTGGATAAGTGAGGGTTCATCATCCGTTACACCTGGCACAAGAACATGGCGAAGCCATACAGGTTTTTGAATATCACTGAGATAACGGGCGCAGTCAAGTATATTTGAGTTAGTATGTCCTGTCAGCCAACGATGTTTCTCATCATCAATATGCTTGATATCCAACAATACGGTGTCGGTAAGCTGCATCAGGTGTTCAAACTTACTGAAAAATGGCTCCGTGCGTGAAAATGGCTGCGCCGATGTGTCAAGACAGGTATTGATATTACGACGTTTGGCTTCCTCAAAAAGTTCAAGAAGAAAGTCTATGTGCAGCAATGCCTCACCACCACTTACTGTAATGCCGCCATCCTTGCCCCAGTAACTACGATAACGTTCAGCTTGGTCTAAAAGCGAACTTGGTTGAAAAATGATAGATGGTGACTCCGATTGCAGACATCGCCATGTATCTGGATTGTGACAATAGCGGCAACGCATGTGACATCCCTGCATAAAGATAATAAAACGTATGCCAGGACCATCAAGCGTACCGAAAGATTCTGTGGAATGAACTATTGCAGACATATTACTATAAAATATGAATTATGAATTCCAAGCTATGACATTGCATAAATCAGAATCCATAATTCATAACAGAAATCAATTATTATAATCTTTCATGAGCCTGACGAGCAATCACATCAAGTTGCTGCTCACGTGTCAGGTCGATAAACTTAACGGCATAGCCACTCACACGGATAGTAAAGTTGGCATATTCTGGTTTCTCAGGGTGCTCCATTGCATCCTTAAGTTTATCAATGCCAAATACATTAACATTGAGGTGGTGAGCGCCACGACTGAAATAACCGTCCATCACGCCAACCAATGTGCGGGCACGCTCTTCATCTGTACGGCCAAGAGTGTCTGGACTAATAGTCTGAGTGTTTGATATTCCATCGAGAGCATACTCGTATGGAAGTTTTGCCACAGAGTTGAGTGATGCCAGCAAACCGTTCTTCTCTGCTCCATATGATGGATTTGCACCTGGCGCAAGTGGAGTTCCGTCACGACGGCCATCAGGCAAATTACCAGTATATTTACCATATACAAGATTTGATGTGATAGTAAGAATACTTGTAGTTGGTTCACTGTCACGATATGTCTTGTGCTTGCGCAGTTTCTTCATGAATGTCTTGAGCAGCCATACAGCTATGTCATCAGCACGGTCATCATCATTGCCATAGCGTGGGAAATCACCCTCTGCTATATAATCAACGTTAAAGCCCTCCTCATCACGAATCATTTTCACCTTGGCATATTTAACAGCTGATATTGAGTCTACAACATGTGAGAATCCAGCTATACCAGTGGCAAATGTACGGCGCACATTTGTATCGATGAGTGCCATTTCAGCAGCCTCATAGAAATACTTATCGTGCATGTAATGAATAAGGTTGAGGGTATTGACATATACACCGGCCAACCAATCCATAGCTTGGTCAAAGCGTGGTTCAAGTTCTTCCCATGTAAGATACTCATCACGGATTGGGCGGAAACCTGGTGCCACCTGCTCACGGCTCTTAGCATCTACACCACCATTGCAAGCATAAAGGAAACACTTAGCAAGGTTGGCACGTGCTCCAAAGAACTGCATCTCCTTACCAGTCTGTGTTGCACTGACACAACAACAGATGCTGTAGTCATCTCCCCATACCGGACGCATCACCTCGTCATTCTCATATTGTATAGAGCTGGTCTTAACAGAAATCATTGCAGAATAACGCTTAAATGCATCTGTAAGATTTGGACTATATAGCACAGTAAGGTTTGGTTCCGGACTTGGTCCCATATTCTCTAATGTATGCAGGAAGCGGAAGTCATTCTTAGTCACCATGTGACGGCCATCCATACCCATACCGCCAACTTCAAGTGTTGCCCATACAGGGTCGCCACTGAACAACTGGTTGTATGATGGTATACGTGCGAACTTCACCATGCGGAACTTCATCACCAAATGGTCTATCAGTTCCTGTGCCTCGGCCTCTGTAAGAGTGCCTTCCTCCATGTCGCGCTGAATATAGATATCGAGGAAAGTAGAAACACGGCCAACAGACATTGCGGCACCATTCTGTGTCTTGATTGCGGCCAGATAACCGAAGTAGAGCCACTGCACTGCCTCACGGGCATTCTTGGCTGGCTGAGAAATATCAAAGCCATAAATCTCCGCCATCTTCTTCATCTCCTTAAGCGCCTTTATCTGCATTGATATTTCCTCGCGCATACGGATTACGTCATCGCTCATCACGCCACAGCCACAACCCTTCTTGTCCTGCTCTTTCTCCTCTATAAGGAAATCAATGCCATAGAGAGCCACACGACGATAGTCGCCCACGATACGGCCACGACCGTATGTATCTGGCAAACCTGTCAGGATGTGGTTGTGTCTTACCGACTTCATTTCTTCCGTATAGGCATCAAACACACCCTCATTATGTGTCTTACAATATTTAGTGAAAATTTCATGGAGCTGTTCTGATGGCTGATAGCCGTATGTGGTACATGCCTGCTCCGCCATCTTAATGCCACCATATGGCATGAATGCACGTTTCAGAGGTTTGTCTGTCTGCAGTCCAACAACTGTCTCCAGTTCTTTTGTTCCCTCACCAATGTATCCTGGTCCGTAGGCAGTCATGCTTGAGACAATCTCCGTTTCCATATCAAGCACTCCGCCTTTAGCACGCTCCTCAGCCTGCAATGCCTGGAGCATGTCCCAAAGTTTGAGTGTGCCTTCTGTAGGCTGAGCCAGGAATGACTCATCACCCTCATAGGCTGTATAGTTGTTTTGAATAAAGTCTCTCAGGTTTACTTCTGTTATCCATTGGGTACCTTTAAACCCTCTCCATTCATTTCTCATGTTCTTAATGCAATTTTATAGAGATAAATACCTATTGTTAAATTCACATACAAATTTACACCATTTATTCTTTTCTTTGCATAAAATATGCCTTATTCATGCTTAAACGGCATGAAATCTTGATTAACAACAAGAATAAGCGTAGATTTTACACTAAAAAGCGCAATTAGACTTTATCCTTAGAGTTTCTTTTCAAAGTCTGATTGGGAATGACTTTTTACACGAAACATCATTAATATTTCTTTGCCAAACCGCCTTCTGCTGTTTCCTTGTAAAGACTTGGCAGGTCGTGACCGGTTTCGCGCATCACCTCAACCACTTTGTCGAAACAAATGCGGTGGGTTCCATCACCATAACAGGCATAACTGCAACAGTCAAGTGCGCGCGAGGCAGCATAAGCGTTACGTTCGATGCACGGTATCTGCACCAATCCGCACACTGGGTCGCAGGTAAGACCTAAATGGTGCTCTAGTCCCATTTCTGCGGCATACTCTATCTGACTCACCGTGCCGCCATATATCTGAGCTGCAGCGGCAGCCGCCATAGCGCAAGCTACACCGACCTCACCCTGACATCCCACCTCAGCACCACTGATTGAGGCATTCTTCTTTACTACCGTACCAAACAATCCTGCTGTAGCCAAGGCGCGGCATATGCGCTGTTCCGAAAAATTATGATGTTTCCATAAGTAGTACAGCACACCTGGCAACACGCCACAGCTACCACATGTTGGAGCTGTCACTATGATTCCGCCGGCAGCATTTTCCTCGGCGGTGGCAAGGGCGTAGGCATACAACAAACCTTTTGAGCGCATCGACCCCTGATAGCTGTGCGCCTTGGTGAGATACTCGCATGACTTGCGTCGCAATCCCAAACCACCCTTCAGCACACCTTCGCCTTCAAGTCCTCTTTCCACTGCAGCCACCATTGTTCTCCATATATTTGAGAGAAAATCCCATATATCCTTCCCTTCTGCCTGTTCCACATATTCCCAGTAGCTGTAGCCTGTTTCATGGCACCATTGCTGTATTTCTTTGATGGTGTTCATCTTATACACCTCCTCATGATGCATGGGCGTACTATCCCCTTCAGACAACTGTCCACCGCCAATGCTATAGACAGTCCACTGCTGCAAACTATTTCCTGCAGCATCCAAAGTCTCAAACTTCATTCCATTGGGATGATATGGCAAATATATCTCCGGACACCAGACTATTTCTGTTGGTGCTACAGGCGACAACACATTAAGTATGGCCTCATCGGTAAGGTGGCCCTTTCCCGTTGCCGCCAAACTACCATAGAGGTGTACCCTATATGCCAATGCATCGGGGTTCTTCTTTAAAAAACTCAGAGCCGCCTTTCTGGGCCCCATGGTATGACTTGACGATGGACCTTGTCCAATATTATATATTTCACGTATTGATTCCATAATTTATTTAATTGAAGGGTTGTTTTTATTCTTATAAGGAGTTTTGGAGGGTTTTTATTTTAGGAGTGTAGAAGTACAGGAGTGCAGGAGTGTAGACATTACTTTGACACGCAATCCATAATCCTTAATCTTTAATCCTTAATCCTTAATCTTTAATCCTTAATCCTTAATCTCTAATCCTTAACACCCGCCCTACATCAAAGGAGAGAACAGCCTAACCACACTTTCCCAAAAGTGGATGAGGAATGGAGGGCGCATTCGTTTTTTTATCCTGCGTAGCGATATAGAATGACGCTGGTCATCCAGGAATATGTTCTTATGCCTCAATGCCTCCACCTCATTATAAATAAAGATGTTTGCCTCGAAGTTGTTTTCAAAACTTCTGAAATCTACGTTTGTTGAGCCACATGCCACAATGCTGTCATCACATATCAGTGTCTTTGAATGCAAAAAGCCTGCACGGTAAAGATACACCTTTACACCAGCCTCAGCCACCTCGCGCAGATATGAGCGGCTTGCCCATTCCACAAAGAAGGCATCACAGCGCTCTGGCACCATTATCCTCACATCAACACCACCTAAGGCAGCAGTTTTCAGGGCAAAAAGCACTGGCTCATTAGGCATGAAATATGGTGTTTGTATGTAGACATAGTTCTTTGCCTCCATTATAATCCTAACATATCCCTGCATTATGTTTGGAAAATCTGCCGCAGGACTACTGGTCACCACCTGTGCCACACAGTCGTTTGGCTGTTGCAATTTTACTGGCGGATAGTAATCACTATCGGTAATAAGTGTTCGGCTCACGAAATACCAGTCAATAAGGAATGTGCGCTGTAGTCCGTAAACTGCCCCGCCAACAATCCTAAGCATTGTGTCGCGCCATTCTTGGTCGCCGATACCATGCACATAACGGTCGGCAATATTCATTCCGCCTATATAGCCCACCTGCCCGTCGATGACTATCACCTTGCGGTGGTTGCGATAGTTTACACGTCTTGTCAGTGTAGGGAAACGCACAGGCATAAATGGCTGCACATATATTCCCTCACGACTCATGCGGTTGAAGAAACGTTGTGACACTCGCCAACATCCCACATCATCATATACCACCCTTACTGCCACTCCCTCCTTGGCTCTGGCTATCAGAGCATCGGCAACTTTGTTGCCAATAGTGTCATCTTCCCAGATGTACATATCTATATGTATATGATGCTGAGCGTGACTTATGTCGTTGATAAGTGATTGAAAAAAAGCCTCGCCACTGGTAAATATATCAGTCTTATTATCTTTAAACGGTAATGATAAGTCTTGATTAACGTATAAATCAACCAGCGGTCTATGGCGTTTGTCAACCTTGAGGTTGCGCTGTTCAACAAAACTGAGCATAGAACTCTTTGTTAGTTTGTCCATGCTTCGCTTGCTTATCAGCCTTTCCTTACGGGTGTTTACTCCAAAAAAGAGATAGAATATTATGCCGGCAAAAGGAACGAAGAATATGATAAGTGCCCATGCTATAGTACGGTCAGGCTGCCTGTTATCCATCAGCACATGGACAATGGCTGCTACAACAAGCAGTTCATAAAGTACAAGTCCAACGGTACTGAGCTCTATCATATTCTTATATCATATTTAAATGATTATTTCCTAACTATAACGTCATTGCCAAGTTGTTTTGCCAATGCATCGCGCAACTGCTGCACATCCTTCAGCTCTTGCAACAGGTCGCGTATTCGTTGCATGTCACTGCCCACCTGGCGCAGTTGCAACTGAATATCCTTGAGACGATTCTCCACAATCTTCATTCTGAAATCAAGCAGCAGATGATTTACCTGTTGGCGCAGAGTGTCCTGTTTCACATCCATCTGCAAACTCTTGCTCAGCTGATAGTGGTTGATGGCAAGTGATGTAGCCAGCTGACTAATCTGCAAGTCAGAATGACTCGTAAAATATGTCTCTGCCTTGAATCCCTCATCATTATTATGCATTACGGCCTCAGCCAGTATCTGATTATAAAGTTCATTGCTGAATGACAAACCGTCTTGCGCCAGGTCATAATCCATGTATTGAGCAACAGAAAGATTTATTATCTGCCCATCCTCTGTCTCAACACCTTCTATTATTACCCTCTCACCATAACGCACAATACACTGAACCAGCATGCGCTCCACTTCTAGGGATGTGGGATGAGAGATGAGGGATGAGAGATGAGGGTTAGTTGATGAGGGGTGATTAACATCTCCTTGCGGCGCATTAGAGTTAGCCATGCCTCTCAATTCACGCTCTTTGTCCTTTGCCTCCTGTTCCTTATCACTACGAATATAATTATTCATAGTATTGATAAGCGTCTGCTCGTTCATCTGCAGACGTTGTGAACACTCTCTGAGATATGTGTCGCGGATTATCTGATTCGGTATCACCGACACACTCCTCACAATACTTCCTATAGCCTCAGAACGTTTTATTGGGTCTGTAACCCCATTGAGCAGCATCTCTGTCTTGAATTGTATAAAGTCTTTCTGATGCTCCTCAATGTATCTCTTCAGTTCTTCAGCACTATGCTTGCGCGAAAAGCTATCTGGGTCGTCACCATCAGGCAACAACAACACCTTTACGTTCATACCCTCTGACAACAGCATGTCGGTACCTCGCATGGCTGCTTTGATACCTGCCTCGTCGCCATCATAGAGCAAAACGATATTATTGGTAAACCTATGCAGGATGTGCACCTGATGTGTGCTAAGTGCCGTACCGGAGTTTGCCACAACATTCTCCACTCCGCACTGGTGCATGGCTATCACATCGGTATAGCCTTCCACCATATACACGCAGTCTTCCTTTACAATCGCCTTCTTTGCCTGATAGAGTCCATAGAGCTCACGCTCCTTATGGTATATATCGCTATCGGGTGAGTTGACATACTTCTGCTGCACGCCCTTGGTACGACTATCGAGCAGACGACCGCCAAATGCCACCACCCTGCCGCTTACGTTAAACCACGGGAAGATAACGCGACCGGCGTAGCGGTCTACGAGGCTTGAGGGATGAGGGGTTGGGGATGAGAGATTGTTACCACTCCCCTCGCCCTTTGGAGAGGGGTTGAGGCTTTCTGTATCACTTAACTTGTCAACTTGTTTACTTGTCAACTTGTCAACTTGATTCCTTTCATAACACAATCCCGTCTTCAGCAGGAACTCCGGTTTATATCCCTTTGCTATTGCTGCCGTTGCCATGGCGTCACGCTTTGCTGGCGAGTAGCCTAAAGCAAACTTGCTCATTATATCATCACGAATGCCACGGCTACGGAAATACTGTTTACCAATGGCTTGTCCGTCAATGTCATTGTTGAGTATATCCTGAAAATAGTCTTTAGCCCATTCGTTCACAATGAACATACTCTCGCGTTCACCCTGCTCACGACGCTCATCGTCGGTAAGCTCACGCTCCTCTATCTCTATATTATATTTATTTGCCAACCATCGCAGAGCCTCCGGATATGTTATCTGCTCATGCTCCATAAGGAAGCTTACGGGCGTACCGCCCTTGCCACAAGCAAAACAGTGGCAGATGTTCTTTGCCGGCGACACCATGAACGACGGTGTCTTGTCATCATGGAATGGGCATAGTCCTTTATAGTTAACTCCCGCCTTGCGGAGGTTAACAAACTCGCCCACCACATCCACGATGTTGGCTGCGTCTATTATCTTATCTACGGTTAGTCTGTCGATCATATTTTATATTTGGAAGTTAAAGAAGTTATGGAAGTTATGGAAGTTAAGGAAGTTAAGGAAGTTAAAGGACATTACCTTAATTATTCTGATAAAGTTCTATTATATCCAATCCTCTTTCATTGCTTGATTGTTCACTAGACATACGTCCTTTAACTTCTTTAACTTCCTTAACTTCCTTAACTTCTAAAACACTTCAAAACCTCACTTCAAATACTCCGCCAACTTACTATTATTCTCTCTCAGTCCCTTGGCAAAGCTCTGAGCATTCATGCGAGCACCCTCAATACTGGTGTGGGTGTGGTCTTTCTTGAAGTATTTCCAAGCTTGGTTCTTGCACTCGGCTACCACCTTGCGTGCCTTCTCCTTTGCCTCTTTGGCCTTTTCTTCTTTGCCCTTAGCGGCGTACTTCTTGGCCTTATCGTCGTATTTCTTAAACTCCTTCTCGTTTGCAAACTGACTGTCGAGGAAGTCGGCAGAGATATTGTGCATATCCACAAACTCCACTCCTGTTTCCTTTACCACCTCAGCCAGCCACTTGCCGTATGAGTTGTTTCTGCGCTCAGCCTTTCCGCCCGGCCACTCGTTGCGTGGAGTAAGCGATACGAGAATCGGGGTAGCACCCTTCTCACGCACGTCCTGAATGAACTTCTTCAGATACCAGCCGTAAGAGTAGATGAGTTCGAACTTGCCGTCATCCAATCTAAACACCTTCGATGTGTCCTTTGCCGATGGTATCACGCCGCGCTTCTTCTTGTCGGCAATCGGACTGATATCGTTATGTCCAAACTGTATTGTCACATAGTCACCTGGCTGAAGTGCGTTGTACACACGGTCCCACAATCCCTCGTTCAGGAATGTGCGTGTGCTGCGCCCTGCCCTACCGGCATTAACAAGCGTAATCTTGCTTTGGTCGAACACGGTGAATGCCTGTGAAGCCCATCCCCACATGCCGTCCTCATCGCGGTCGCTGTTCTTAACGGTTGAGTCGCCTGTAAAGAACACCACCGGTTTGCCCTTCTCGCGCTTGAATGGAAACACCTCTGGAGTCACGTTCATCATCATCGCCTTCAGCGTTGTCAGTTCTGGGTGGTTGTTAGCCATCAGTCCCTCAGCAGCCGAACGGGCGTTCATCTCTGCACCGAACTTCGATGTATGAATCTTGTCCTTATAGAAATGATAACTCATCTTCCACGGACCGTAAATATCGAGCTTCGCACCCGAAATCTCGTTCAGGTCAACGTATGGCACATTCTGCTCCTTGCTTATTTCCTCAAGCCATGCACCCTGTTGCTTGCGCACTGTCTTACCGTTCTCATCGTAGGCATTGCGTGGTGTCAGCGACATCAGTATTGGGTGTGCTCCCTTGGCACGGCACTCTGCTATATACTTGCGCATATATCCTCCGTATGTCCATACAGTCTCCTTCTCGCCCGTTTCCTTTATTGTAACATTAAGCGAGTCATGAGCAGTACCTCTCAACACAGAGCGAGCACGTCCTGAGTCAATCGGTCCGCCGTCATTATGTCCTATCGAGATAATCACCCAGTCTCCTGGTTTCAGCGCCTCGCGCACTGCTGGCCACAACTTGGTGTAGAATGTGCGTGTGCTCATTCCTCCCAGCGCTTGGTTCTCCACAGAAATCTTTCTTGCGTCGAAATATTTATTTGCATAATATCCCCATCCCCACTGTCCATTAGAGCCATCGCCCTTGGTTCCGTTGCGCATGGTAGAGTTGCCTATCAGAAACAACACCGGGTTGTTGCCCACGCGTGTGGTTCCCGGTTTCGGTCTCGACATCAGCGCCTTTCCTATTGAGTCGGGAGTATTGTCAATAACATTGTTTTCGTCGGGAATAGGCAGATTGTCAAAAGCCTGTCCCATGGCAGCCGTACTCATTGCTGCCATCATCGCAATAGTAGAAAGTAGTCTTTTCATAATTATATTTTTTAGTAATCAATTAACTTCACATACCTTGTTAAACTGCAAAAGTAATAAAACTATTGGAAACTGCCAAAATTAAAAGAGGAAATAGGGAAAATAGAGGGAGAGAGAGGAACGTTGAACGATGAACGATGAGGGATGAGAGATTGCTTGTCAGGCATACGTCTACACTCCTAAGCGAAGCG
>X430_Giraffe__coassemble_57_pt1 | contig 21943 bp, 13 predicted proteins | sample X430_Giraffe__metabat2_high_PE_008 | metagenome-assembled genome bin X430_Giraffe
GATATGCTTGTTGTCAATAACATAGCTTATACCTATGAGAAGTTGGACGACAAACAGAATGCCCTCAAATACTACCGCATTTTGGCGGATTCCAACGATGCGGAATTCTCCGAGAATGCCAAAGCCGCTGTACAGGAACTGAGCGCGGAGTAATGCGGGGGTGTGACTCTGCCCCACTGCCTGTGACCTTCTGCTGCAAGCATTGTCGATTTTACAACAAAAAAAGAGGAATTTTTTGTTGTAAAATTCCTCTTTTGTCTCATCGTGCGCGTGATAGGACTCGAACCTACACGTCGCAAAACACCAGATCCTAAGTCTGGCGCGTCTACCAATTTCGCCACAGGCGCGCTTTGCGGGTGCAAAGATACTCTATTTTATTTGAACTTGCAAATTATTTGAGCGGAAAATGATTTTATTGAGTCTATAGGGACAAGCAGTAACTGCGGAAAATGATTTAGACCGCCTTTAAGCGGTCTAAATCATTTTTATCTTACTAGCCTAATCACCTTTCGGGTTTTGCCATTTTGCTTTAGGATGGTAATGCCTTTGAAATGCTTAGAGGCATTCCTGCCGTTTGCAGTATATGTCTTATAAGGCTTTGACTTGTCTATGCTTTTGTCGAGTTTTATCTCGTTGATGCCTGATGTGTTTTTTGCGGCTTTTACTTTTATGGATTTAATCTCCCATGTTGAAGATTCATCAGATGTGCTCTTGTATCTGAATACAATGCGTATCTTCTTGCCGCTGAATTCACCAAGGCTTATGTCGCCAGACTCAACAAATGTCCAGTTGCTGCCCTTTGGCCATGTAATGCCATTGAGCACAGTTGTCTTGTCCTCGCATACTACCTCAACCTTTAATGTTGTGGAAGGAGACTTGCAGAAGTTTACAGCATGATAGAACCACAAAGAGGCATCGTGATGATTGCCAAGGTCTATCTCAGGTGTTGATAATGTGGCCTCTGCTGCATGGCTTGTGTTGTTCTTGTATCCAGTTCCTGTCCATCCGTATTTACTGCTGCGTGTCCATACGTCGAAATTACCATCAGGGACAGTGATAGCAGCTGTGGTGCAATTGCCTGTCTCGTTAGTGTATGTTGCGCTGTATATTGTTTCAACGATGTTCTCATCAGGTGTAACAGGGTCATCGCTGCCTGAGTAATTCTCTGTGCTTAATGTTTTCTCTGGATAAAACTCATAGTCAACACTGTCGCCCCATACATACTGCATAAGATTAGGGAAATCAACATAAGGGTTGCGGTTGCCCTGAATCTTGCTTACGGCATTGTTGCGTTTGGCTTCCAGTTCGTCAACAGCATCTTTCTTAGCCCATTCTATATATAATTTATATGCCCATTCCTGCAGAGTGGGGTAGTCGCCATGCTTAAGTATTTGCAAGGCCTGTGTACCCTGCCATGAGAAATGCTGGTAGGCAGTAGCCATATACATATATCCGCGTGCGAAGTCTCCCTTCCACTTGTCTGCCGGTTCCCAAAGCTGATAACCATTTGTGCCAGTGCCCACCTTTGTGCAACCGTTGGTGGTTTTGACATTTGTTACCGTTCCCATCGGGTAGTTTGACTTTGAAGAATTAATCTTCTGCTCGCTAGGCATCAAGTTATACAAATCCTTGTATGCTTGATTTGATGAACCGCCCCACCAGCTTTTTGGGAAAGAATGCTCTATGTTCATTCCGCTGGGGGCAGAAGTGGTTGACGTGAAGTATCTGACGTCGTTACTGTATCTGTCAAGGCACTGATTGTCAGGCAGACGGTCGGTTTGATAGAAACCATCCCATGTGTGTCCCACGCCTGAACCATAGTCTAATACATTTGCCTTCTTAATAAGCTCATGTATCGCATTTTTCAGTTGTGCGCCCTTCTTGCCTCTTAGTGAGTCGTAATATCCGTCAGGGATTTGGGCATTTGCAGCAATACAACTAAATAATAATACAATACCAATTAATCTTATTCTGATAGAACAGATACAGGTAAAATGGTTATTCTTAATTGTCATGTCTTTAGAACTCTTTGTTTTGCTTTAAAGTTTCAACGAATGTGTTTATCTTCTCCATCTCGCGGTGAATCTTAATCTTTTGCGGGCAGAGAGGAACGCACTTGCGGCAGCCGATGCAGTGGTCTGCCTGACGCAACTTTGGCACAGAACGGTCGTAGCCCACGAGGAAAGCCTGGCGAGCCTCTTTGTATATTGGGTCTTGTGATGATGTAGGCATCATTCCCTCATTAATACATTTATTATAATGTAGTAATATGGCAGGAATGTCCAGGCCATAAGGACAAGGCATGCAATACTGGCAGTCGTTGCAAGGTATGGTTGGGTATTTCTGCATCAGCTGTGCTGTCTCCTCAAGAAAATCCTTCTCGTCATCGCTGAGCGGTTTGAGTGGAGAGTAAGTGCGTATGTTGTCGTCAAGATGTTCCATGTACACCATGCCGCTGAGCACACTGAGAACTCCAGGCCATGTGCCGGCAAAACGGAAAGCCCATGAGGCGATGCTGCTCACTGGTGCGCGTGTCTTGAGTTTCTCTGCCACATGGTCGTGTACCTTAGACAATCGTCCTCCCAGCAGAGGTTCCATGATAACCACAGGTATGCCGCGCTTCTCCAGTTCTGTATACTGATATTCCGCACTAGCTCCACGTGAATGCTTCCAATCGACATAGTTGAGCTGAATCTGTACGAAGTCCCAGTGAATCTTTTCGTGCAGCGACATCAGGTAATCAAACATTTCCTTGTCACCATGATATGAGAAACCGAGATTGCGTATGCGTCCAGCCTTTCTCTCTTCCATAAGGAAGTCAATCATGCCGTTCTTAACATATCGGTTCTCATAGTTCTCAACGCCACCGCCACCGAGACTGTGCAAGAGCAGATAGTCGATATAGTCTACCTGCAGTTCCTTGAATGAGTTGCGGTACATCTGCATTGCTCCTTCACGGCTGTGTGCGTTGCGGTTGAAGTTTGACAACTTTGTTGCAATGAAATACTTGTCGCGAGGGTGGCGCTTTAGTGCTATACCTGTGGCGCGCTCAGATAAACCGCGGCAGTATACAGGAGCAGTATCAAAGTAATTAACACCATATTCGATGGCCTTATCGACAAGGCGGTTAACCTCTTCCTGGTCTATCTCACCTGTTGACTTACCCTCACTGTCTTGCAGTGTAGGCCATCGCATGCATCCATATCCAAGAAGCGACACCTTGTCACCAGTATTTGGATTAGTACGATAAGTCATTTTACCCTTTGGCAGTTCACCGTTTGCTATGTGTTCCTTTACCACAGGGTTCTTTTTGTTGTCGCAACCTGTAGTTGCTATTGTCGTTGCTGCTATTCCAAAACCAAGTTTCTTCAGGAAGTCGCGGCGTGGTATGTTGTTTTCTTTCATATTTTTCTTTTTAGTCGGTTCTCTTTCAAATCCCCCTCTCTTTTCAGAGTGGGTTGGGGTGAGTCCTCTTATATCTCACGATGTCTCTCATGTCCCTCAACGTAGATAGCGCTGAATGGGCGGGCAGGGCAGAGGTGCTCGCATGCTCCACAACCAATACACTTCTCTTCGTTTACTGCAGGAACCTTTGGCGACTTCTCATCATTAGGATCAGATGGAACCATTGTAATAGCACCTGCGGGGCAGCGGCGTGCACAAAGTCCGCACTGGTCGCCATTAGTTAGAGGGATACAGTTCTCCTTTACCCATACAGCATGACCTATCTGTGTTGATGACTTGTCCTCAATTGTTATAGGACGTATAGCGCCTGTAGGACAAACCTCAGAACATTTTGTACACTCAGGACGACAATATCCTCGTTCGTATGACATCACAGGTTGCATGAATGTCTTTAGGTCGTCTGATGGGCGTAGCACGTTATTTGGACATACAGACACGCACAACTGACAACCTGTACAATGGCTTTCCATGTTTTTCAAACTTACAGAGCCTGCAGGCACTATTGGTGTCTTTCTCTCAGGTATCTTCTTGTCATCAATAATTGCAAGACCACCATCAACGGTCTTCTCCTGAGCCTTCAGTACTGCACCACCTGTGAATAGGGCAAGCAGAGAAACAAAACTGCGGCGGCTGATACCATCAGTGTTTTCACCCTCCTGATTCTCGCTTGCTGTATTTGGCTTTCTGAAAGTATATGTTATGGCTCCCTTGTTGCACTTGCCTAAGCAGTCCATGCAAGCCACACAACGACTATAGTCAATCACATGATTCTTGGGATTTATGCATGCTGCCTTGCAGTTGCGCGCACATAGTCCACAACCATTGCACTTGTCGGTATTAATTATTGGTTTGAGTAATGAAAATCTTGAGATAAATCCCAATACCGTGCCAACTGGACAAATGGTGTTGCAGTATGTACGTCCGCCCCTCCATGCCAATATTACAATGGCGATGAGGCTTACCACAGCAACAATCATCACTGGCATGCTCCTGAGCCATACTTCCTTCTCGTAGAACGCATAGCTATTGGCGCTTTCAGCCCATGCTGCCAACAGATTATTTCCCCATTGCCATACAGGTGATACAATGTTATGGCATATTCTGCCGTAGATGCTATATGGCTCTATGAACGAAGCTATTGATGCTCCAGCAAAAAGCAGCACGAGAATAAACACTGCCAGCATCGTATAACGCAGTATGTTCTTTGCAGGAGAATATGAATATCTGTTTTTCTTCGCTTTCTTACCCATCCATCCGAAGATGTCTTGCATTACTCCGAGCGGGCATATCACCGAACAGTATACACGTCCGAAGACAGCAGTGAGCGCCACCAATATAATGATGACAGCCAGGTTGAGTGCTAATACGGCAGGCAGAAACTGCACCTTGGCCATCCATCCTAACCAACCGTGAATAGTTCCGGTAAAGTCGAGAAACAATAATGTTGTGCCAACCCAGAATATGGTGGCAAGTAGTAATCTTGTTTTTCTTAACATACACTTATGTTTTTTGTTAGTTTATTCGTTTTACAATTAATATACTTAATTCGTAGAGTGCATACATTGGAATGGTTACCAGCACCAGAGTGAAAATGTCAGGTGGCGTGATTATGGCTGCTATTATCATGATGATTATCAGCGCATGTCGACGGTATCTTGCCATAAACTCAGCCTCCAGTATTCCCATCTTAGCCAAAAAGAAGGATATTACCGGAATCTGAAACACTATCCCCATCATGAATGTCAGTGCAGTGAATGTGGATATGTATGAACTTAGGTTTATCATATTCACTACATCCTCGGATACTTGATATGTGCCAAGAAATCTGATGGAGAATGGAAATATCACGAAGTAGCTCATCAACACCCCGGTGATGAAAAGAAGAAATATCGTACAGGTAATTCTTGCAGAGTATTTCCGCTCGTTATCATAAAGGGCGGGTGTGATAAAGCGGAACAGTTCTATCAGTATGAATGGCGATGCCAGCAGTAATGCCAGATAGACAGAGGTAGAGAGGTGAGTCATAAACTGACTAGACAACTCAGTGTTTATCATCTGTATGCTATAAGGCTCAAACACTACAGTCATATTCATCTGCTTGCACACATCTTCTATTATGCGATATGTAATGAACTCGCTGCTGTTTGGTGCAAAGAGAATACCAAACGTTATGTCCTTACAGCAAAAGATAATGATGCCAAAGACTGTTGTTATGGCTATTATGCGCAATAACATACCTCTGAACACCTCAAGGTGCTCACCGAATGTCATCATGCTGTTGTTCGCCATTTGCCGATAATTGGTTTGTTCCTTTCTATAGTCTTACTTCTTCTCTTCCGTTGTGTCTTCACTGATGTCCTTCATTCCATCCTTGAATCCTTTGATTCCCTTGCCTAATCCTTTCATCAGCTCAGGCAACTTCTTTCCTCCGAAGAGAAGCAGTGCTATTAGTGCTATCAGTATTAGCTCGGTAGTGCCAATAAATAAAAAAATATTTCCCATTTGCTGTTTTGTTTTTTTGTTATTGTAGAATCTTGTTCTTTATTTTATCAGTTCTCTAGCTAGTTCTATTATGGTGTCCTCACCACGGATAAAGTCCTCATCGGCTAATGACACATAATGGTCGGGCTCAATGCCAAACTCAGTGTTTTGTTTCTGTGCGTCATACATAGGACACGCAGAGAATCTTACAGCCCATCCGTTTGGCAGCAAGTCAGAGAAAGGCATTCCTGCCCCTCCGCCCGTTTTGTCGCCCACAATAGTTACGTTGGGCATTTGCTTCATGTATTTCACAAACTCATTGGCAGCACTATACACAGAGCGGTTGGTAAGCACGCACACATGTTTATGCCATCTGATGTTTGACGATGGCTCAAGCCATTGCTCTTCCATGTCTGAGAAATCATTATGTCCAGTTCCTGTTTTGTGCTGCATATATCCAACAAGTGTTGGCTCATGCACAAAGCGTGCCGCAAGTTTTTCAGCATTTGTCAGCATGCCTCCTCCATTATTTCTTATGTCTATAATCAAGCCGCGGCATGCCATGAAATGATACAGCACCTCGTCGATGTTTCCCTCGCCAATGCCGTCGCTGAAACTGCCATAGTACACATATCCTATGTTGTCGTCGAGAATCTTGTATCTCATTCCTGCTGCTATGCGGTAGTCGGTTCCAAGGTAGCGTCGCTGCAGTGTGTCGCTGAAATTTGAAGGATAGTCCTCGTGCCATTTCCAATAGCGCCCAAAATCATAGGAAGTGGATAGGTTCACATGTCCGTCGCGCAGTTCGCCCAGCATCTGGCTCATCACCTCAAACAGCTGCTCGCTGTTCATTTGGTTGCTTACTCTTACCTTATATTTATTATATACATTGTTCCACTCCAAACCATACTCCTGCTTTTTGTAGTCGAAGAAGCAGTAGCGTTCATCTATAATCTTCCACAAAGCCTCAAACGTGCCTTGAGGTGTGTTGTCGTATTCTTCCTCGTCAACACATCCCGTTATTATCATTGGAAAAATAAAGACCAAGATGGTAAGTATCTTTCTTATATCCATAAGTTACATATAGTTTATCAACCTAAAATTCTTCACTATTCCTATCATCATGCGGTGAGAGTATATATGTTGTTTCAGGTTGTTTACCTTTGCCTGCTGATAGTCGCCCAAGTAACCTATGCGCATGATCAGTTTTTTGCTTATATTCAAGTCGAGCATAATCTGCTGGCGGAAATTAGGCGCACAGGCAAATGTTGTTGCCACGGCATTGTGGTCATAATCTCCAAGAGAAAAAATTTCGTAGTATGACTGTCCGTAGTTAGGACTGAACATCACACCAATCAGTGGAAGCTGCATCTCATAACGTGCCGATGCTTTCTTGCCAAAGAGTTTAAACTGATATCTGGCAACGGCTGTCGGCATAATGTTAAGATGCAGTCGTGCCTGTGCTGGGTTATTGCCGTTGATGGTATTGTATATAACCCCAATGCCAGCATTAGCCATTCCGCCGCCCTGTAGTTGCAGTTTGCCGTCGAGCAGTGTCCATTGGTATAGTTTGCCCCAGTAGAAGTCATATGCTCCTTCCAATTCGTTGGCCTTGTCGTTGCGGTCGTTGGTCACGGATATGTTTGCCTGATGCTCCGTTAATGTCGACCATGATGACTCAGGCTTGTGGCGTTCAACCGATGACAAGTAAGTGATGCCCGTACCCTCAAATTTCTCCTGCGAGAGATAAGTGTCCAAGATATTGGTCATGCCAACACCTATCATTCTGCTCGCAGTTTTAATCTTAGAGTCTACTATGGAGTCGCTTTGTGCCCATCCCGCTGCAGTGGCAAAGCACATTGAAAGTAAAAGCAATGTCTTTCTCATATCACTCTCTGAGTTTTTTCTGAGGAACGTTATAATCAGTGATTACTCATCAGGGAACAAGTTCAGCTGACCTGTTATCTCGTCTATCACCTGCTGCTCTGATTTTCCGGCATCTGGGTCGAGGTTTTCCTCTTCCTCTTCTGTATTGTCGTCGGTGTCCTCTGCCTCAGGCTCTGGCCATCTTAAAGGCTCCAGCTCCTCAATGTTCTCAATTTGCCAAGTGCTTAGTCGTTTTCCTTTGGCCTTGTAACCTTTTACGCCGATAAACTGCTCTACGTCTATCTCCTCGGCAGGGCGGAACGCATCGTTGCCTCCAAATGTCACCTTTATGCGCGGATAAACCTGGTCTGTCAGTAACACAGGCACAGAGTTGCGGTTGTCGCCCAGATAGTTGCGCTTTATCTTGCTTTGCTCCATCTGGAATCGCTTTAGGTATGGGTAGCCTTGGTTGTCGGCATCGTAGAGTACAGCGCTCCAAACCTTTTCAGGGTCGAACTTCTCAATAATCTTGATGTTTGTCTCGTAGTGGTTGTTCTCCTCAAAAGTAGATGTGTAGAAGTCTCCATTATCAAGTACTACAAGTATCATGTCCTCATCGAAGAACTCTCCAAGCAGGCGTCCATGCTCATTATAGTTAAGGCGGTTAACGTCTGGGTCATACCAAACCATTCTACCGCCCAGTGTAGAGTGTCCGTGACTCTTCAAACCAATTCGGTTGATTGGCTTCTTCGATAGCAATACACCCTTTGCACCGCGACTCTTTATCATTATGTCGGCAAAGTTCTTCTCTTGGAATATGCTTGTCTTTCGTTTCGATGACGTAGGGTCAAGCGTAAGCTTAATAATCTCAGCCTCGCCGTTAGGATTGGCTGTAAAGTAAAGTATTCTTGAGCCTGGTGTTCCTTGGGTAACGTCCCATTCACGGTCTCGTGATATGCCAGTTACAGCAAATCTCTTGATATAGTAGTAACCAGCCTTACCATCACGGTACACCACGTTGTAGATAGTACGCTTGTCGTTTTTCTTGAACACTCCCACATAGAGTATGTTCTTGCCCACGAATATCTTCTCTGCCACCTTTATCACCTTGTACTTTCCGTCGCGGTAGAAGATGATAATGTCGTCGATGTCGGAGCAGTTGCACACAAACTCGTCTTTCTTCAGTCCTGTGCCTATAAAACCATCCTGGCGGTTGATGTACAGTTTCTGGTTTGCCTCCACCACCTTTGTTGCTTCTATAGTGTCGAAGTTGCGTATCTCTGTGCGTCGTGGGTGTTCTGCTCCATATTTCTCCTTGAGGTGTATAAACCAGTTGGCGGTTACCTCCACCATATTGTTGAGGTCGCGGTCTATCTCCTCTATCTCAGCGTTGATGCGTGCAATAAGTTCTTCGGCTTTATCTTTGTTGAACTTAAGTATGCGCTGCATCTTTATCTCCAGCAGTTTTAGAATGTCTTCCTTAGTCACCTCGCGAATCATCTGCGGGTAGTAAGGCGTTAGTCTTTCGTCAATATGTATGCAAACAGCATCCACGTTTGGTGCCAGCTCAAACTTCCTGTCTTTGTATATTCGTTCTTCTATGAATATCTTTTCCAGAGAGCAGAAGTGCAACTGCTCAAGCAATTCACCTTTTCTTATTTCCAGTTCACGGCGTATGAGTGCCATGGTGCGGTCTACCGAATGTCGCAACACGTCGCTCACGGTGAGGAACTTTGGTTTGTTGTCCTCAATCACGCAGCAGTTTGGACTTATGCTTACCTCGCAATCCGAGAATGCGTATAGCGCGTCGAGTGTTTTGTCGCTTGATACGCCTGGGGCCAGATGCACCAATATCTCCACCTCAGCAGCAGTGTTGTCGTCTACTTTGCGTGCCTTTATCTTTCCCTTCTCGATAGCTCTTAGGATAGACTCAATAAGTGTAGTCGTGTTCTTGCCAAATGGTATCTCGCGTATTACAAGGGTCTTATTGTCCAGCTTCTCTATTTTCGCACGGACTTTAAGTTGTCCTCCTCGCTGACCGTCATTGTATCTTGATACATCAATGCTTCCGCCTGTAATGAAATCAGGATACAGTTGGAAATCTTCGCCATGCAGGTAACTTACGGCTGCATCACAAATCTCAGTAAAATTGTGTGGTAGGATTTTTGAAGACAAACCTACGGCAATTCCTTCTGCGCCTTGAGCCAGTAGCAGCGGATATTTTACAGGAAGTGTTATCGGTTCCTTGTTGCGTCCGTCATACGACAGTTTCCACTCCGTTGTCTTTGGGTTGAATACTGTTTCCAGCGCAAACTTCGACAGTCGTGCCTCTATATATCGTGGTGCGGCGGCACGGTCGCCAGTCAGTATATTACCCCAGTTACCCTGTGTGTCGATAAGCAGGTCTTTCTGTCCCATCTGCACCAAGGCATCGCCTATGGATGCGTCGCCGTGAGGGTGGTATTGCATGGTGTATCCCACCACGTTGGCCACCTTGTTGTATCTGCCGTCGTCCATGCGGTTGAGTGAGTGCATGATGCGTCTCTGAACTGGTTTGAAACCGTCCTCAATATGGGGCACAGCGCGCTCCAAGATTACGTATGAGGCGTAATCCAAGAACCAGTTTTGGTACATTCCGCTCAGGTGGTGTACGGCAGCAGCGTCAAACCTGTCAACAGGCTTGTAGTCAGAGTGAAATTCTCCGTCTCCTTCTTGCCAGTTGTCGTTCTTCTCCTGCTCGTTGTCTTTAACGTCGTCTAATATTTCGTCATCCATAAGGTTGTCTTTATGTCTGTTTTTTATTTATTGGTGTTTATTTGGTACAAAGGTAATAAAAAAAAACGAGTTTTTAAGTTGATGTCACTTTTTTTTCGACATAAATAAATGTGTAGCAGTGATAAAATATCAGGATTTTTGCAGAATCACAGGATACTGTTTTAAGAATAAAGTCTATGTGTGATGCCTTGTGATGTAAAAAGTTGTGATTTTCAAAGAAAACGTCATTTTGTTTGTAATATACTGAAAAACAACGCAATGCGATAGTGATGTTTATTTTTAAAACGTCACTTTTTGTGCTTTTTATTGCTTGTTTTGTGTTAATCTTATTGTTGTTGTGCTGCCGTGTTTGAAGCCTCTGCTGCAATTCAACTTGTTTTGGTCTGCGAAATGATAGGTTTCGCTTTGCCAAATGATAGGTTTTGCACACCAATTCAACTTGTTTTGTTTTAAGAGATATGTATTGCTGATTATGCAGTTCTTATAAACCCTAAAAAGAATAAAATTCTTTTGCGTTCTGAAAGTTTTATGCTATCTTTGTAAACTATATTAAATGTGAACCAGATGAATCGAAAGATATTTTGTTTGATAGTTGCTCTTTTTTGCATACAGCTCTTGCCTGCTGATGCGCAGACGTATTCTTCATTGTGGAAACAGGCAGATGATGCTGCGGAGAAGGATTTGCCACAGACAAGGATTGAGGTGTTGCGCAAGATAGAGGCAAAGGCTGAGAAGGAGGGTGACTATGGTCAGATGATGAAATCGATGCTTGCCATAGTATCTCAGCAGGTGCATATCTCGCCCGATTCACTTGGTGTTAATGTGACACGATTGGAAAAGCGCTATGCCGAAACTGCCGACGAGGTGCAGAAAGCCGTTTTGGGTGCAGTGCTGTCGCATATTTATAAGAATAATCCGCGTATTAATGACAGCTGCAAGGTGATTGCCAAGCGCTATGCTACTGAGGCAATAACTAATCCCGCTTTGCTGGCATCGGTGAAAACCACGGGCTACAAACCATTTGTGGTTGAGGGACTTAACGGTAAAATCTTTAACAACGATATGCTCAGCGTTATTGGTTTTGAAACTGAGCAGTATCAGCCAATGCATGATTATTATTCATCTGTGGGCAATCGCAGGGCTATGTGTATAGTAGCCTTGAAGATGGTGCTACAGAATCACCGTTATGAGAATCAGCCATTGCGCAAGTCGCATTGTATCGTATCGCTCGACTCGCTCATAGAAGCGTATGGCGCACTTGATGTGGCAGGTGAAGTGGCGGTTGAGCGTTTTCATCACATGCAGAGTTGCACAGATGTAACCGTTGAAGAACTGATAAAATATATTAACTACGCCACTCAGAAATGGCCGTCGTGGCAGCGCATGAACGACCTGCGCAATGCGTACAAGCGACTTACGTTTCCGAGGGTGAATGTTTTGACTTCGGGAGTGAAGGAGAATACTTCAAGGAGTGTAGGAGTGAAGGAGTGTAGGAGTGAAGACAATAGCAATGCAATCAACTCGTCAACTCGTCAACTCGTCAACTTGTCAACTAGTACAATCAACTCGTCAACTCGTCAACTTGTCAACTTGTCAACTGTATTATCCCTCCGCAACATCGAAGAACTGAAGGTGAAGGTCTATCGCACGTCGCTTGACGGTCGTTCGGAACTGGATGCGCAGAACGAGAATGACTATAAGAAGATGAAGGCGGGACTGGTGGCGCTGGCCGACAAGACTCTGAATAGGAAATATTCTGTTCGACCAGACTTTGAGGAGTTCAATGATACACTTAATATTAGCGGCTTTGAACCGGGTGTGTATATGTTTGAACTGACAACAACACCAGATACGGAACCGTTGCGCTGGATTGTGAAGGTGAGCAATATCCGTTTAATGGCAATGGAACTTCCTGAAAAGAAGATACGCTTTGTGGTGGTTGATGCTCACAGCGGCAAACCCGTGAACGGGGCGAAGATAGAACTGCGCCAACACGGAAAGGATGAACTGTTGGTAACGCTGTCTACCGATGGCAATAGTGAGGCAGTTTATAATTACGACAAAAAGAAACCTAATAGGTTTTACGTTTATACCGATACCGACAAAGGACTGCAGGAGGTTTCATTTTATGGAACTTTCTATTCAAATGAAACCAATCGTATAGCAACAAAGGTTAAGGTGCTTACCGACCGTGCTATCTATCGTCCAGGGCAGACGGTGAGTGTTGCTGCTGTTGTGTATGAAGAGGCCCGTGACAGTAGGGCAGACGTATATATGAAGCGCAAGGTGATGGCAGGCAAGTCGGTCAAGGCCATATTGCGTGATGCCAACTACAAGGTGGTGGCAGAGAATACGCTTGTGACGGATGCTTTCGGCAAGTGCAACACCACGTTCGTGCTGCCGCAGTCGGCACTCAACGGAAGATATACCGTAGCCGTTGATAATGTGCAAGTCGGTATTTCAGTCGAAGAATACAAGCGCCCAACGTTCTTTGTGGAGTTCCCTGAGATAAAGGAGACATATCGTGCTGGCGACACGCTGGTGGTAAGAGGCAAGGCCGTTGGCTATAACGGTATGCCTGTGCAGGGCGCAACGGTGAAGTATTCTGTCAGACGTAGTGCATGGTGGTGGCGATATGGAGGTGATGACGATGGCATGATAGCAAATAATGAGATAGCCACTACTGCTATCGACGGCACGTTTGCCGTGGAGGTGCCGCTCGTCGTTCCAGAGAATGCTGCCGGCATGTCTCGTATGTATCATTTCAATGTCAGTGCTCATGTTACCGATGTTTCTGGTGAAACGCAACAAGGCGAGATGACACTCCCGTTGGGCACAAAGCCAGTGATGCTGTCGTGCAGTCTTGGCGACCAGGTACTTGCCGATACACTGAAAGGATTCACGTTCACTCTGCATAATGCTGCTGGCAATGAGATTGATGGTGAGGTGGAGTACTGTATCAGGGAGTTAGGAGTTAGGAGTGGTAGCAATCCCTCATCCCTCAACTCTCATCTCTCATCCAACAAAACCTCGTCAACTTTAACAAACAACTTGTCAACTTTAAATAGCGGCCGCTATCTTTTGACAGCATGGAGCGGTGGCGATACTCTGAAGCATGAGTTCACGGTGTTCTCGCTTAATGATACCGTTCCTGCGGCACAGACTGACGAATGGATTTATCTGTCGGCAAATCAGTTTCCTGCAGACGGTTCGCCCGTTACCGTTCAGGTGGGTTCATCAGACCCCGACCTGTATATCTATTATTCTATAATATCAGGAAATACAGTCTTAGAGAGTGGTGTGGAGAGGCGCAATGCTTCGCTCATCAATCGCAAACTGACTTATAAGAAAGAGTATGGCAACGGACTGACACTATGCTTCGCATGGGTGAAGAATGGTGTTTGTCATAATTGTAACATGAAGATAACTTGTCCGAAACAAGATACAGACTTGCAGATGGCGTGGAAGACGTTCAGAAATAAACTTGAGGCAGGACAGAAGGAAGAATGGACGCTCAGCATAAAGAAATCTGACGGTACACCCGCTGATGCACAGATGGTTGTGGCGATGTATGACAAGTCACTGGATAAGTTGAGAAAGAACCAATGGGACAAACTCTATGACTTGCAACCAAGCCTAAGCTATACTCGTTGGATAGTGTCGTGGCCACAGGATGTGCTGAACAGAAGTACTTGGCAACAATGGAAACCGCTAAACTATCAGTTGCTTGATTTCAGTCGCTTTGACCACAGTCTGTTCCCCGTTACTTTCTATGGACAAAAAATCATGAGGTTAAGGGGCGCGGTAATGATGAAATCTGCATCAGCAACAACCTCGGGCACGATGCTTGAAGAGGTGAAGGCTGGTTCTGGTTATGTGGATTCTTTCAGTTCTTTGGATGCCGCACCTTTACAAGGCAAGATTGGAGGACTTGAACTGGCGGAAAATGCTGCTGGTGTGGAAACGGCGGAAGACGAGTCTGGGTATATGAAGACGCAGTTGCGAGAGAATCTCAATGAGACGGCATTCTTCTATCCAGCACTGACTACCGACGAGGACGGCAACGTGACGATAAAGTTTACGCTGCCCGAGAGTGTAACCACATGGCGACTGCTCGGCTTTGCCCATACCGCTGACATGCTGAACAATGTGATTGAGGCAGAGGCTGTGGCAAGCAAGGACGTGATGGTGCAACCTAATGTTCCGCGCTTTGTTAGAGTGGGCGATAAGGTGCAGATAAGTGCACGCATATCAAACAGCGGTGAGAAGGTGGCAAAGGGTACTGCCATGATGGAACTTGTTGACCCTGAGACAGACAAGGTGGTGGTAAGACACAAGAAGCCCATTGCCGTAGAGGCAGGTGCTACAACATCAGTAGTCTTCGATTTCGCACCAGAAGAAAACTATCAATTACTGATATGCCGCATCACGGCTTCTGGCAAAACGTTTAGCGATGGCGAACAGCATTACCTGCCAGTGCTACCTGACAATGAGCGCATAACAGTAAGTCATTCGTTCACGATGAACGAACCAGGTACAAAGGTTTTGAATGTATCTGACTTTTTGGGAGTGCAGGAGAATACTTCAAGGAGTGTAGGAGTGAAGGAGTGTAGGAGTGAAGACAATAGCAATGCAAATAACTTGTCAACTCGTCAACTTGTCAACTTGTCAACTAGTGCAAGCAACTCGTCAACTCGTCAACTCGTCAACTCGTCAACTAAAAAAGTTACCCTCGAATACACCAACAACCCATCATGGCTCATCGTTCAGGCCATGCCATCACTGGCAACGCCACGTACCGATAATGCCATTGATTTGGCAACAGCCGTTTATGTCAATGTGCTGGGCAGAAAACTTGCTACAGACAACCCTCGCATAAAGACAGTTGTTGACCAGTGGAGAATGGAACAAGGGGAAGATGTATCGTTGCAAAGCAATTTGGCAAAGAACCAAGAACTGAAAGATATTGTGCTCGGTGAGACTCCTTGGGTGAACGAGGCTGAGAGCGAGGCTGAGCAGAAGCAGATGCTTGCAACATTCTTCGACGCTAACACGATAGATTCGAGAGTTGCTTCTGCTATAAAAGAACTAGGCAAACTGCAGAACGAAGACGGTTCTTGGAGCTGGTATCCTGGCATGAAGGGCAACAGCAATATAACTGTGTCGGTAGCCGAGATGCTTGTAAGACTAAACAAGAATGCTGGCATGCAAAAGGAAACTCAGACTATGCTTAACAAGGCAATGGACTATCTGAACAAGGAAACTGTTAAGCAGGTGGAGAAACTGAAGGAAATGGAGAAGAAGGGCCAAACGGTAACCTTCCCAGGTCTCACAACTATGCAAATCCTCTATCTCAACGCCATATCTTCCACCACACCATCCGTTTCCCTCCCCAAGGGGAGGTCAGGAGGGGCTTCTTTAACCTCACACTCTCACGCCTATCTTATAGAATTGCTGCAGAAAGACATAAAGCAGCAGACAATGTATGAGAAGGCTCTGAGTGCTATTATACTTGCTAAGAGTGGTCAACAAAAGAAAGGCAACGAATATGTAGAGAGTCTGAAGCAATATACCGTATATACTGAAGAGCAAGGCCGCTACTACGATACACCGCGTGCTGCTTATTCATGGCGTGACTATCGCATACCGACACAGGTGGCAGCCCTGGAGGCCATAAACGAACTGAACGCTGCTGATAAGAAGACTATTGAGGAAATGCAGCAATGGCTATTACACCAGAAGCGCACGCAGAGTTGGGACACCCCGATAAACACCATCAATGCCATATATGCCTTTATGAATGGCAATGGAGAAATGCTTGATGCTCAGCCAATGGCAAAGATAAGCGTGGGAAAAAAGCAAATTGATATGCCGTCGGCAACAGCTGCATTGGGGTATGTAAAGACAACAGTTGACAATCCAAAGGCAGAGAGCATAAAGATAGAGAAGACCTCAGAGGGAACATCTTGGGGAACGGTATATGTGCAGTTCTTCCAGAAAGCATCAGAAGTAGCCGATAATGGCAGTGGATTAAAGATAAAGAGGGAGATTATCAATACAGAGAATACTCCGCTCACAGTAGGCTCGCGCATCACAGTGCGCATTACGGTAGAGTCGTCACGCAACATGGATTTTGTGCAGATAGCCGACAGAAGAGCTGCATGCATGGAACCTGTAAATCAACTTAGCGGTTATCGAGACGGAGCATACATTACTCCGAAAGATAATGCTACATATTATTTTATGGACCGTTTGCCAAAAGGCAAGCATGTGATAGAAACAGAATATTATATAGACCGTGCTGGCAGCTATGAGACGGGAACATGCACAGCAGAGTGTGCCTATTCGCCTGAGTTCAGGGCTGTGGCTAAGTTAGAACAGATAATAATTAAATAAACAGATGAAAAGAACGTTAATATCTTCGCTTATGGCAATGTCGCTTATGGCAATGTCGGCTCAGATAAAAATTGATAATGAAGTGAAAGACTGTGGTATGGTGGAATATGAGAAACCAGTCACAGCAGTGTTTACTCTAACAAATGAAAGTCAGAGGGCGATGCGCATTACAGACGTAGAGACCAGTTGCGGATGTACAGGGGCTGAATACCCACAGGCAGAGATAGCCGCAGGGCAGCAGTTCACTGTAAAACTCACATACGACTCTCGCATGCTGGGACATTTCCATAAATCGGCATTGCTGCATAGCAATGTATCCGACAAACCCATGCTGCTCACTATGAAAGGAGTGGTGGTGACGGAGCTGCAAGACTACTCAGGCACTTATCCTCATGTCTTTGGCGATTTGCTTGCAGACAAGAATGTAATTGAGTTTGATGATGTAAACAAAGGCGATAGTCCAGAGCAGGTAATATACATTTACAATAATGGCACATCACAAATGGAGCCAAACCTTATGCACCTGCCTTCTTATCTTACAGCCTATTCATCACCACAGACTCTTATGCCAGGACGCTCGGGAAAAATCGTGCTAACACTCAACTCTGCTAAGCTGCGTGATTTTGGACTAACCCAAACATCGATATATATTGGCCGTGAACTGGGCGAGAGGGTTAGCAGCAAGAATGAGATACCAGTATCTGTAGTTCTCCTGCCTGGTTTCGTTGGCATGTCGGATGCAACAAGACAATATGCCCCAAAACTTGCGATGTCGGTTAAAGACATAACCGTTGACTTTGGAAATAAGAATAAGTACACGGAGTATGTTGTGCTTTCAAACCAAGGACGCACATCGCTGAAAATAAGTTCTCTTCAACTCTTTACAGAAGGCGTTAAGGTTACGCTCAATAAACGAGTGCTTGAACCAGGAGAATCAACGAAACTTAAGATAACGGCAAATAAAGACCAGTTAAAGAAAGTGCGTACCAAACCGCGTGTGCTTATGATAACCAATGACCCAGACAATGCTAAGGTTGTGCTGGAATTGAATATTAAATAAATAGTAAATTATTCTTGTTTTAAAGAATCAGCAACATAATGATGGAACATCCAGAAAATAATGAGGTATACAAGGGACTAACAGTCAATGAAGGCGTAGAACAGCCCTCAATCATAAATCCATATCTTAAACGCAACCGTTTCCGTCGTCGCGAACTGTCGGTGGCAGAGATGGTAGATGGTATCGTAAAGGGAGATGTGACAGTGCTTAGTCAGGCCGTAACGCTTGTGGAAAGTATCAACCCTGCTCACTATTCTAAGGCTCAGGAGGTGATAGAAAAATGCCTTCCGTATAGTGGTAATTCTGTGCGCATAGGCATTAGTGGTGTGCCTGGAGCGGGCAAGTCAACATCAATAGATGAGTTTGGAATGCATGTGCTCGATGCTTATGGCGGCAAACTGGCTGTGCTTGCTATTGACCCAAGCTCTGAACGCTCTAAGGGCAGTATTCTTGGCGATAAGACCCGTATGGAGAAACTCTCTGTGCATCCAAAGTCATTTATCCGTCCTAGTCCTTCTGCCGGCTCGCTTGGAGGAGTGGCACGCAAGACCCGTGAGTCGATAATACTTTGTGAAGCTGCTGGCTTTGATAAGATATTTGTCGAGACAGTAGGAGTGGGGCAGAGTGAGACGGCCTGCCATTCTATGGTCGACTTCTTCCTGCTCATTCAGTTGGCAGGCACTGGCGACGAACTGCAAGGCATCAAGCGCGGCATCATGGAGATTAGTGATGGTATTGTGATAAACAAATGCGATGGTGAGAATGTGGATAAGTGTCATATGGCTGCCACAAATTTCCGCAATGCCCTTCATTTCTTCCCAAAACCAGAGAGTGGATGGTTGCCCAAGGTTCTCTGCTATAGCGGATTCTACGGCACTGGCGTGAAGGAGGTATGGGATATGATATATGAGTATTTCGCCTTTGTTAAGCAAAATGGTTATTTCCAGTATCGCCGCAATGAGCAGAATAAGTTCTGGATGTATGAGACCATTAATGAGCAGTTGCGCAATAGCTTCTATAATAATGAATATATTAAGCAACAACTTGATGCATCGGAAAAGAAAGTGCTGGGTGGTGAGTGTACCAGTTTTGCTGCGGCTCAGGAACTGCTTGAGAAATACTTCGAGGGACATTATCTTTAAGTGAGCGACGAATAATACCCGGAAACGAACAACCCAACTTCGAAATAACCATATATGGCAAAAAATATAGAAATAGATGAAGGCAGCGGTTTCTGCTTTGGTGTGACCACAGCCATAAAGAAGGCAGAAGAGGAACTGTCCAGAGGCACCCAACTCTATTGCCTTGGCGATATTGTTCACAACGGAATGGAGTGTGAGCGTCTGAAGCGCCTGGGCCTGGTTACTATTAACCATGAGGAGATGAGTAACCTCCATAATGCCACAGTACTGCTGCGTGCTCATGGCGAACCGCCTGCCACATATCGTTTGGCAGATACTAACAGCATAGAGATAATCGATGCTACATGTCCTGTGGTGTTGCAGCTTCAGCGCCGCATTAAGGCACAATATGAGAGTCTGCCAGAATCACAGATAGTTATCTTTGGCAAGAATGGTCATGCTGAGGTGCTCGGACTAGTTGGTCAGACACAAGGCCATGCTATTGTAATAGAGAAGTATGATGACGTGATGATGCTCGACCTCACTCGTGACATATATCTATATTCACAGACTACAAAGTCGCTTGACGAGTTTCACCGCATCATAGAATACATACAACAGCACATCTCTCCCAACGCCACATTTAAGTCGTTTGACACTATCTGCCGACAGGTGGCCAACCGCATGCCCAACATCAAGGCATTTGCCTCGCGTCATGACCTGGTGCTCTTTGTCTGTGGACATAAAAGCAGTAATGGCAAGGTGTTGTATGGCGAGTGTAAGAGCGTAAACCCTAACACCTATCAGATAGAAGGTCCTGAGGAAATAAATCCTTCATGGTTGAAAGGAGTAAACACTGTGGGCATCTGCGGAGCAACCAGCACCCCTAAATGGCTTATGGAGCAGTGCAGGGATGCAATAGAGAGTCTTAAAACTTAAGATAGCTCTTGCGCATGGTTAAGAGATGCATAACAAGATATAAAGCAAAAAACGAGTGAAATAAGACTATTATGAGAAACCCAACTATTCGTAAGAACTATTTAGCATTACGTCTGTTTGTAATAGCGCTATTTACTCTGCCACTGGCATTTGTAATGGTAAAAGCACAAGAAATTAAAACAATAAGGAACAATGTGTTTTGGGATACCTTTGATGGCAAACCTCTTTATAGTCAGGGTGGCGGAATATTTAAGTTCAAAGACCCCGCGACAGGAAGGGATGCCTACTATTGGTATGGTAACCATTATAAGGAGGCAGAGACATACAGAGACAATCCTTCAAAGACTATTGACCGTAATACCATTGTCGGCGTTTCCTGCTATAAGTCTGACGATCTGAAAAACTGGAAAGACATGGGGCATGTCATTACAGCCAAAGAGATAAGTGCTGGTAGGCGTTGGGCAGGATGGTTTGGCCGACTGGGAGTAGCATATATAGAAGAAATAAAGCAGTATGCGCTGTTTGCGCAACACAACAACTCTGTGATGGTGGCATTGGCAAAATCACCCACTGGACCGTTTGAGGTGCACAAGCACATAGACATGAAGCCAGTCATCGGAACATCAAATACAGGCGACCAGACCGTGTTTACCGATGAGGATACAGGTAAGGACTACCTGATTTATTCTTATGGAAAAGGCAGACATAAAGGATACGTGTCTGAAATTGGTGTCTTGGAGGATGGCTCTGTCGGACTGCTAAACTGTGTTCAGGTGTTTAAGGGACAAAGTCGTGAGGGTAACTGCATGTTCAAATACAAAGGGAAATATTATTTGTGTGCTTCAAATATATATGGCTGGGATTCATCCTATGCTTACTATCTAATGAGCGATAGTATCTATGGTCCTTATATGCCTATCAACAATATGCTGGTGATGGATGGATGCGAGAAAGACTATGCCCATGTTACCCAAACAGGATTCTTCTATACCTTGCGTGGCACAGAGCAGGAAACGGTGATATATTGCGGTGATCGCTGGGCCAACTTTGCAGGCAATGGCTTGGGATACAACCAATGGGTGCCTTTGTCTTTTGATGGTTACAAACCTTATTTCAATTCATTGTCAGAATGGGAGTTAGACCATATTACAGGACGGTGGACAGTAAGCAAGGGTAATAACTATGTGCTGAACGGTAGTTTTGAGGCTGACCGCCGTACTATTCCTAACCCTGTCAAACCACGTCAAGAGTTTCTTTTGGGGTGGGACACAAAAGTTATAAAGGGCAACAAGGTAAGCTTGGACAATCCGCAGTCGCCACGCCTCAATCATGACAACACAGAAGAGGAACGCCGGATTGTTATTGGTGAGAAATCGCTCTGTATCAGTGATAGCATAGCGTTTGAACGTGAGGTGAGTCAGGAAGTCTCATCAACGCCTTATGTGGAACTGAAAGATGGTAATTACGTTTTGACATTTAAGTTGCGTGAGAACGGCAAATTCAAACGCTTGCTTGCAGTCATTGAGTCTGGAGGAAAGAAGTATCAGACCGACCTTACAAATATTGGGTCGAACGATAAGTGGACAAGTGCACAACTTAAAGCCTCTATAACAGGCGGCAAGGCAAAGGTCTCTTTCTATGCTAAAGGCAAGGGTATGGCTCAGTGTCTTATAGACGACATCTCATTAGTTGCATACTGAAATCCCATAATAATAAATACAAAACTGCACCTTGAAACCATTTCGAGGTGCAGTTTTTTGTATTCTCAAATTCAAAGTAAATGTCATTTTGGCACAGTTGCATAAGTCCGTGGCAATATAATCATGTTATCCAAAGATCA